>Ga0074193_1001057_pt1 | contig 37769 bp, 26 predicted proteins | sample EPASupsiteHSE605_FD_64523 | JGI IMG/M metagenome (GOLD analysis project Ga0074193, IMG submission 64523) | Bioremediated contaminated groundwater from EPA Superfund site, New Mexico - Sample HSE6-05 | ecosystem: Environmental > Aquatic > Deep subsurface > Groundwater > Contaminated ... | reverse complement strand
ATTTCAAAAATCGAATCGAAAGATCCGGTGGAAAGGGGCGAGGAATTTACATATACCATATTTGTATTCAATTCCAACGATAAATATCCGGCAAACAATTTTAAACTGCTGGAAACCTATGATGCCAACATTGAATTTGTCAGTGCCGTTCCGGCCCCCGATGCGGGGACCAATAACCAGTGGTCGCTTGGTAGTCTTGGATATGGGCTCGACAGCGCCAAAACCGTTGTAATTACTGTGCGGGTAAAGGAAAGCGCCGTGTGCAGTGGCTCCATTTCAAATACCGTTTCGTGCTCCTATACCAATCAAAACCGCTACCCGACTGCAACAGCCATAACAACCATTCTGGGACATCCCGATCTGGCCATCACCAAATCTGTGATTACAGATACCGATCCGGCTGTAATCGGTGGTAACGCAACTTATACTTTGCGGTATAAAAACGCAGGCAATTGCGTGGCAGAAAACGTAGTGTTGAAAGACTTCTTCGACAACAAACACCTGAATCCGGTTTCGGTTCCGGGTGGCATTGTTTCAGGAGGTATGATTCAATGGAATCTTGGATCGCTTAATCCGGGCGACAGTGGTGTATTTGTGTATTCGATGTATATCGATCCAACGGCATCGTTTAATCCGGGTCTGACATTAGTCCGGAATTTCGCAAATATTTCTACTTCAAGCCTCGAATCGGAATATAACAACAATGCAGCATCGGCTATGTTTTCAATCACTTTGCTGCCCGACCTGCAGATATCCAAATCAGAGCCGGACTCGTTGTTGGCCGGCGCTTCGTATACATACACCATCACCGTTGTAAATAACGGAGAGTATGCAGCTTCGGATGTGGTTATCAGCGATGAATTACCTGCAACCTTGCAGTTTGTTTCGGCTTCGGGTGGTGGCATTTATTCAGGCGGAACCGTTACGTGGCCGTCTGTTTCATCGCTTGCGGTTGATGCCACTGTTTCAAGAACTGTAACGGTAATTCCATTATGTACAGGAATTCCTTCTGTTACAAATATAGCTCTTGTATCCACCGCTACGCTGGAATCCGGTTTATCCAATAATACAGACACAGCTGTTTCAGTTGTTGCTGATAAAACGATACCTGAAATTACCTGCCAGTCAGCAAAGAGTGTAAACACCAATAAAGGATGTGTATATCTGGTTGGCGGCACTGAATGGGATGCCATTGCAACAGATAATTGCGGCGTGGATTCCATCAGGTATGTGATCAGCGGTGCAACAAACAGAAGCGGAACTTCACTAAACGGAGTTGCGTTTAATATTGGCATTAGTACGGTCACCTGGACAGTTACCGATGAAAGCGGAAATGTCAATTTCTGTTCCTTCACCGTCGAAGTAAAAGATGCTCAGAATCCTGTGTTTACAAGTTGTCCGAACGGAGAAGAATTTATTCTTCCGACAGATTCGGGATACAGCACCTATACAAAACATGGCACAGGCTGGAATGCAACAGCTACGGATAACTGCAGTGTGGATTCACTGTTCTACCTGTTAAGCGGTGCAACAAGCGGCTCAGGTTTATCGCTCGACGGTGTTGCATTCAATATGGGTACAACAACCGTTCTCTGGACTGCTGTTGATGCCAGCGGAAATAAAGCCTATTGCAGTTTTACAGTTATTGTCAATGATCATGAAGGCCCTGTTTTCAGTTTCTGTCTCGCTGGAAACAATCCGGCAGTCAACACCGATCCTGGCGTCAACACATACACACAGCCCGACTATAGTTGGGATGCCATCGCTTCGGACAATGATGGTATCGCAAGTCTCACCTATGTACTCACAGGTGCAACCAGTGGTACAGGTGCTTCGCTTGCAGGAGTTGTCTTTAATCTTGGAACAACAACCGTTACATTTACCGCCGTCGATAGTTCCGGAAATGAGGTTACATGCGTCTTCGACGTAATCGTCTCCGATAATCAAAATCCAATCTTCAGCTTCTGTCTCGCTGGTGATGATCAGGAAGAGAATACCGATTTGGGCGTCAACACGTTCACACAGCCCGACTATAGTTGGGACGCCATAGCTTCGGACAATGATGGTATCGCAAGTCTGACTTACGTACTCACAGGCGCAACCAGTGGTACAGGGGCTTCGCTTGCAGGAGTTGTCTTTAATCTTGGAACAACAACCGTTACATTTACCGCAGTCGATAGCTCCGGAAATGAGGTTACATGCGTATTTGACGTAATCGTTTCCGATAATCAGGATCCTATCTTCAGCTTCTGTCTCGCTGGTGATGATCAGGAAGTCAACACCGATTTGGACGTCAACACTTATACGCAGCCCGACAACAGTTGGGACGCCATCGCTTCGGACAATGATGGTATTGCAAGTCTGACTTACGTACTCACAGGCGTAACCAGCGGTACAGGTACTTCGCTTGCAGGAGTTGTCTTTAATCTTGGAACAACAACCGTCACATTTACGGCTGTCGACAGCTCCGGAAATGAGGTTACATGCGTCTTTGATGTAATCGTCTCCGATAATCAGGACCCGATCTTCAGCTTCTGTCTTGCTGGCGATGATCAGGAAGTGAATACCGATTTGGGCGTCAACACGTTCACACAGCCCGACTATAGTTGGGACGCCATCGCTTCGGACAATGATGGTATTGCAAGTCTGACTTACGTACTCACAGGCGTAACAACAGGCAGCGGAGAAAGTCTTGCAGGAGTTGTGTTCAATCTTGGTACAACAATAGTTACATTTACTGCAGTCGATAGCTCCGGAAATGAGGTTACATGCATCTTTGATGTAATTGTAAGTGATAATGAAAATCCGACATTCAGTTTCTGTCTCGCCGGAAATGATCAAACAGTCAGCACAGATCCGGGCACTAATACTTACACACAGACCGATGCCAGCTGGGATGCCATTGCTGTTGACAACGATGGTATTGCAAGTCTGACTTATATATTTGAAGGTGCAACCAGTGGTACCGGTACGACACTTGAAGGTGTAGCTTTCAATATCGGAACAACCAGAGTCATTTTCGTTGCCATTGACAGCTCAGGAAACTACATAAAATGCGCCTTTGATGTAACGGTGATTGATAATGAAAATCCTGTATTCACTTTCTGTCTGGCCGGTGATGATCAAAAAGTCACTACTGATTTGGGTGTCAGCACATACACAAATCTCAATGAGAATTGGGATGCTATTGCAGTTGACAACGACGGTATTGCCAGTCTCACGTATGTACTCAGCGGAGCAACAACAGGAAGTGGTACAACGCTCGCCGGGGTGGTGTTCAACCTTGGCTCCACGGTTGTCACCTGGACGGCCACCGACAATGGCGGAAACAGCACCCAGTGCGTGTTCAGAGTGATTGTAATTGACAACGAACCGCCTGTCATTGTTTGTCCGCCTGCAAGAGATTTCTGTTCGGTTGATGAAATTAATATCGGAATTGCAACAGCATTTGACAATGTACAGATTGCAGGGATTGTCAATGATGCACCATCGGTATTTCCTGTTGGAACAACTGTAGTGACGTGGACAGCTTATGACGAACAAGGCAATACAAGTATTTGTAAACAGATTATTGTCGTCACTCAGATTTCGGATGTCTATGCCGGAAAAGATGCTGAATTTTGTCAGGGCACACCTTCCTACACCCTTTCCGATGCTGCCGCAAATAATTATAAAAGCTTACTCTGGAGCGTTGATGAAGGGTATGGTCATTTCGAAGACCCGACCGTTTTGAACGCAACATTTATTCCTTCTTCCAGTGTCGTTGGAAATGTGAATCTGAAATTGACAGCGCTGTCATACGGAACCTGTCCTTCAACTTCGGATATGGTGATGCTGAAACTGGATAAAAAACCAGAGCTTGCTGTAAATAACTACGAACCAATATGCAGTGGAGAATCCATCAGTCTGTCTGCCGACGGCGCAGCATATTATGAGTGGCTCCCGGGCGACATGATTGGATCAACGGTTGAAGTAACACCTCTGCAGAGCATGGTGTATACCATCTTCGGATACAGCAAGGAAGGCTGTCTGGACACTGCACTGATCAAAATCGAAGTCAAACAGTCTCCCGATGTACAGCTCACTGCAAACCCATCATCGGTTTATATGGGTGATGAAGTTGAACTGATCGCTTCCGGTGCAGACTTCTCATACACCTGGAACATTGATGGACTTTACGGCGATCATGGATTCCTTACCATTACACAGGACACCACAGTCGTTGTCGTTGGTGAAGCTTTTAACGGCTGCCGTGATACCGATACAACGGTCATTCGCATTCTTGGATACTGGGCTCTGAAAATCCCTGAAGGTTATTCACCCAATTTCGATGGTAACCACGATTACTTCGAAATTAAAGGCATCGATCAATTCCCGGGCAATGTGCTGAAAGTGTACAACCGCTGGGGTAGTCTGGTGTTCGAATCAGAAGGATATCACAATGAATGGAATGGATATTCAAACAGCAACCTGCTGAAGGGTGATACAAAACTGCCGGAAGGCACTTATTACTACATTCTTGATCTGCGCAATGGTTCTGCTTTGTATTCCGGACCGGTATATATCTCCAGATAAACCAATGCAATGTTTCATTCTTAAAAAAACACAACAATGAAAACAATCATAAAAACAATCGGATTTGTCTGCGTAGCTGTATTGGTCATGAATGCAGGCATTGCACGGGCACAACAGGAGCCATTGTACACACAGTTTATGTTCAACTCGCTGGTGTTTAATCCGGCCTATGCAGGAAGTCACGATGCACTGATTGCGTCACTGCACGCGCGGGCACAGTGGACCGGCATTAATGATGCGCCCATGACACAGACACTGTTGGTGCATAGTCCTATCAACAATTCCAACATGGGAACAGGTCTGTCAGTGGTTAATGATGTAGCAGGGCCGCTCACACAGCGAAACATTCTGGGATACTATTCCTATGGTGTAAACTTCTCGGAAAAAAGCAAACTAACTTTCGGACTTAATGCCGGCATCTATACACTGACGGCGGATCTGCCTTCACTTGAGCTGGCCGATGAGGAAAACGATGTTGCTTTCAGCGATGTATATGAAGATGCTGCCAAGTTCAATGTCGGGTTTGGAATGTTTTACAACATGCCGCACTGGTACATTGGCGTATCGGCACCCAGACTGTATAATTCGGATTTCTTGCGCGACATTGACCGCGAAGACATTACGCTGGAAAGACATTACTATCTGATTGGCGGAGCCAGATTTCATCTGTCAGATGAAGTCAGTTTAAAACCCACAACATTGATTCGCAAAGTAAATGGTGCGCCGATCGGATTTGAACTGTCGACCCTGGTAGAATTCAACGAAAAATACTGGGCCGGTTTAGCCGGCCGATGGGAAGAAGGCGCCAGCATTATTGTGGGCGGTTACATTACCGGTAATATCAGAATCGGTTACTCCTACGATGCCGTGTTCAGCACAATCAACAAGGTCAGTGCCGGATCTCATGAAATTTATGTCAGTTATGAATTTCCCTCAAGGAAAACTTCAGTCCCTTTATTAAGGTGAACATGTGCTGTTGATTTTGCGCTTTGAAAGAGTTCACAAAGGTCAGATGAACAAAGTTTTCTGCTGAAGCCCGAAGCGATACGCTCCGGGCTTTCAGTTTTATTGCAAAATGAATTACAATGATTAAAAAAAATCAGACAGATTTGTTAATCAAAAAACCATTTCATGTTAAACAATTACGGAAAACACAACCTTTGAATTTTCCTGCAAAATTTCACATTCGACTAATATATTCAAAGCAAACTATTGCAATAAGCAGACGACAGCAGGGTTGTGAAAAACGAACCAGCTGTTTTATCCACATAGTTTTGTAATACATCGACATTATTTTGCGATACATAAACAAGTCAAAAGCCAGAACCCCTATTGCAGGATGAATTTGTTCGTCGTAATTTAGAATCTGTTCGTCTGACTTTTATCGCACTTAAATTGTTTGTTTTCAATTTTTCGGTTGGTCACATTATATAAGATGTTTTTGAACATTATTAATGTGCTTTCTGTATTACAGACACTCCTGGTGCATATAAAAGTAAGCCGGCAACCAACAAAGCGACTCACCAAAACAAAGCACCATGAAAAATTTTACCAGAATATTCGTCAGAAAAAAACACTGCAGGAGCGGCTGAGTGCCGGCTCAGGGAATCAACGTATCTATTAACCTGTAAATCGATTATTATGAAAACACAAAATAACTTTTGGAAATTAATTCTGACGATACTGATGGCTTTGATTTTTCAAAGCTTGTCCCTCGGTCAGGATACAGAAATGCTCAACATTCACAAGACCAGCCCGGTTGCAGCCGGTCCGGGAGAAATTATTACCTACATTATTGAATACTCCAACGTAGGAACCGTGGAAGCAAGTAATGTAGTCATCAAAGATTATCTGCCTGCCAGCAATTTATACACCTATGTAGCGTCGTATCCGGCCGGAACACTGGTTGGAAATGTGCTTACCTGGGACAAAACCAATATTCCCGAACTGGAATCGCTGGGAACAGGCATCCGTCAGATAACAGTACAAATCCGCGCCGGTATTCCCGGTGATGGAATTAACGGCTCGGTCGACGGCTACTATATGCCGGCTGCAAGCAATATTATCAGCAATTATACTTCTATTGAAAGCGATTTTACCAATCCGGCCGTATTCGGAGATACAACCAACACCCTGGTCAATCAATTCTGCGGCGTGCAGGTAAACGATGCCAGCGGGGTTATTAAATCAGCCACCAATACCGTTTTGTATTATCTGTTGCAGGTAAACAACGACGGAAATATTTATGACAAATTCGCACTGTCGGTGTTCAATCATTCGTGCAACGGACACGATTATGATCCACTGAATTCAAGGTTGCTTGATATGAGTGGTAATGTCATTACATCAACACCATGGATAGCGCCTCACAGCACTTATCAGTTTTTGATTGAACTAACAGCGCCAATAGGATCCAATCCTTTTCACTTCAGCTGCCACGATATTACAGCAACTTCAACTATTTGCCCGGGCACATCGGATGTGGGCAATACAGAAACCGAAATTCTCGGATCCCCGAAATATCCGCTCGTGAATATCTCAAAAATCGACTCGAAAGATCCGGTTGAAAGAGAAGAAATATTTTCATACACCATTTTCGTTTTTAATTCCAACGATAAATATCCGGCAGAAGATTTCAAACTGTATGAAACCTATGATGCCAATATTGAGTTTGTAAGCGCTACACCCGCTCCCGATGCTGGTTACAACAACGTCTGGTCGCTGGGAACATTGGGTTACGGACTTGACAGCGCCAAAACCATTGAGGTAACTGTTCGGGTAAAAGACAATGCTCTTTGCTCAGGAAATATTACAAACCTGGTGGAATGTTCTTACCTCAATCAGAGCAAATATCCAACAGCAACAGCACTCACCACCATACTTGGTCACCCCGACATGATGATTACAAAATCTGTTGTTACGGTACCAACGCCGGCTGTAATCGGAGGCGACGTGTATTACACTTTAAAATATAAAAACACAGGAAACTGTATTGCTGAGAATGTTGTCATCAAAGACTTCTTCGATAATGCTCATCTCAATCCGATATCTTTAAGCGGTGGAATTGTTTCCGGCGGCATGATTCAATGGAATCTGAACACCGTGAATCCGGGCGATAGCGGACAAATTATTTATTCCATGATGATTGATCCGTCTGCAAGCTATAATCCCGGAGTTACACTGGTAAGAAATTATGCCAGCATAAGTACTTCGGTGCCGGAAAACGAATACAACAACAACAATGATATGGCGGTATTTTCCATTACACTACTGCCCGATCTGCGGGTGTTTAAATCGGATCCGGATACATTGTTTACAGGTGTTCCTTACACCTACACCATTACCATTCGCAATAGCGGAGATCACACAGCTTCGGATATTTCGCTGGCTGATGTACTGCCGTCTTCGTTGCAATTTGTGTCTGCTTCTGATGGAGGAGTAATCGATGCAGGAAAAATTACCTGGCCGATCATTCCATCACTGGCAGCCAATACCGATATTACAAGAACAGTTACAGTCATTCCTTTGTGCGCTGCATTACCTTCTGTCATTAACGAAGCCAATGTGTCGTGCGTAACACTGGAACTGGATTACACCAATAATTACGTTGCCGTTCAATCGTTGGTTGTTGATGAAACGCTGCCCGAAATTTCCTGCATCACACCACAGGCGGTTGTTACCAATTCAGGCTGCACCTATGTTTTGGAGGGCACCGGCTGGGATGCTGTTGCAACAGATAATTGCGGCATTGGCTCTCTGACATACGTTATCAGTGGTGCAACAACAGGCAGTGGCACATCGTTGAATGGTGTTGCATTCAATATCGGAACCAGTACCGTTACATGGACTGTTACTGATAAGAGCGGAAACACTGCATCCTGTTCATTCACTGTTGAAGTAAGCGATATTGAACCGCCTGTATTTATCAGCTGTTCAGACGGACAGGAATTTGTTCTGCCAACCGATTCGGGTTTCAACACCTATACGAATATTGGCACTGCATGGGATGCAACAGCAGCGGACAACTGCGGCGTGGAATCCGTTACGTATGTTTTATCAGGAGCTACAACCGGCACAGGATCAAGTCTGGACGGAGTTGCATTTAATATGGATACAACAACCGTATTATGGACTGCAACCGATTCGAGTGGCAATACAGCTTATTGCAGTTTCAAAGTCATTGTTCATGACACAGAAAATCCTGTATTTACATTCTGCCTCAGTGGCAGCGATCAATCGGCAAACACGGATCCGGGAGAAGATACTTATACCAAAACAGATAACACCTGGGATGCAACCGCTTCCGATAATAATGGCATTGCCAGTATCACTTATTCATTATCCGGTGCTACATCGGGAAGCGGATCCAGTCTGGCCGGCGTAGCTTTCAATATCGGAACAACCATCGTCACTTTTACTGCAGTTGACAGCAGCGGAAATATTTCAACCTGCATCTTTAAAGTGATAGTTTCGGATAATGAAAATCCAGAATTTACATTCTGTCTTGCAGGCAACGATCAGCTGGTAAACACGGATCCGGGAGAAGACACTTATACAAAACCGGACAACACCTGGGATGCAACCGCTTCCGACAACAATGGTATTGCCAGTATCACTTATTCATTATCCGGCGCTACATCGGGATCCGGATCCAGTCTGGCCGGCGTAGCATTCAATATCGGAACAACCATCGTCACTTTTACTGCCGTTGACAGCAGTGGAAATATCACCTACTGTATTTTCAATGTTGTTGTTTCTGATAATGAAAATCCGGAATTCACTTTCTGTCTCGCCGGCAATGATCAGCTTGTCAATACTGATCCGGGAGAAGACACTTATACAAAACCGGACAACACATGGGATGCAACCGCTTCCGATAATAATGGCATTGCAAGTCTCACCTATTCATTATCCGGCGCAACATCGGGAAGCGGATCCAGTCTGGCCGGCGTAGCTTTCAATATCGGAACAACCATTGTCACTTTTACTGCCGTTGACAGCAGTGGAAATATGACGTACTGTATTTTCAATGTGATTGTTTCAGATAATGAAAATCCGGAATTTACTTTCTGTCTTACCGGTAATGATCAGCTTGTCAATACTGATCCGGAAGAAGACACCTATACACAACCAGACAACAGCTGGGATGCAGTCGCTTCGGATAACAACGGAATAGAAAGTCTCACGTATGCATTATCCGGCGCAACTTCAGGAACCGGATCAAGTCTGGCCAACGTAGCATTCAATATCGGAACAACCATCGTTACTTTTACTGCTGTTGACAGCAGCGGAAATATGACGTACTGTATTTTCAATGTTGTTGTTTCTGATAATGAAAATCCGGAATTTGTTTTCTGTCTCACCGGAAATGATCAGACCGTCAGCACCGATCCGGGCGAAAGCACACACCTGCATGTTGGAACAGCCTGGGATGCAATCGCCTCGGACAATGATGGATTGGTAAGCCTGACGTATGTTATGAGCAGTGCAACCATTGGATCGGGAACCACGCTCGACGGAGTTGTATTCAATCTCGGAAACACCGTAGTCACCTGGACAGCCGTTGACAGTGCAGGAAACATCAGCCTTTGCGTGTACAATATTCTGGTGGTTGATAATGAAGCGCCCGTAATTAATTGCCCTCCGGCCATGGAATTCTGCTCTGTTTCTGAAATCAATATCGGAATGGCAACGGCAAGCGATAATGCACATGTTGCAAGTATTGTCAACGACGCACCTCCGGTATTTCCAACCGGCACCACAGTAGTTACCTGGACTGCCTTTGACGACCAGGGCAATTCAAGCAGCTGCGAACAGATTATTTTCGTTACCCAGATTTCGGATGCAAATGCCGGAAGTGATGAAGAATTTTGTCAGGGAACACTTTCATACACCCTGTCAGGTGCTACAGCAAACAATTATTCAAGTCTGCTCTGGACAGTCATTGAAGGCTCCGGAAGCTTTGTTGATCCGACAGTGCTGAATGCCACCTTCATTCCTGCGCTGAGCGAATTTGGCAATGTAACACTGATGCTGACAGCACAATCCAATGGTTCATGTCCTGCTACTTCGGATATGGTGGTACTGAAAATTGATCCGAAACCTGAATTAATGGCCGATCAGCACGAACCCATCTGCAGCGGCGAAACCATCAGTCTTTCAGCTTATGGTGCCGACTATTATGTCTGGGTTCCGGGTAATCTTGAAGGCTCAACGGTTGAGGTAACACCCATGCAAAACACCGTGTATACCATTGTCGGAGCCAGCAAGGAAGGCTGTCTGGATACTGCACAAATCAGCATCACTGTAAAACAATCGCCCGATGTTGTTCTCACGGCTGACCAGTATTCGGTGTATATTGGCGATGAAGTAGAACTGACAGCTACCGGTGCAGATTTTTCATACACCTGGAACATAGATGGTATTTACGGCGATGGTGGCTCTCTGACCATCACACAGGATACAACCGTCATTGTTGTTGGCGAGGCTTTAAGCGGATGTCTTGATGCAGATACGGTTGTCATCCGGATTCTTGGATACCCAGCCCTGTTCATTCCCGAAGGTTTTTCGCCCGATGGAAATGGTATTCACGATCGCTTTGATATTATCGGAATTGATGCATACCCATCCAACCTGCTGAAAGTGTACAACCGCTGGGGTAGTCTGGTTTTTGAATCGAACGGATACCACAACGAATGGGACGGAAATTCAAACAGCGACCTGCTCAAAGGCACATACTCACTGCCCGAAGGAACTTACTACTATGTGCTGGATATCTTCGGAGACGGATCTAAGATGTATAGCGGACCTGTATATATCTCCAGAATTTCGATGACTAATTTTCATTAAAAACTACTACAATGAAAACAATCATAAAAACAACAGGATTTGTCTGCATAATCTTATTGGTCATGAATGCAGACATTGCGCGGGGACAGCAGGATCCGCTATATACACAGTACATGTTCAACTCTCTGGTGTTCAATCCGGCCTATGCCGGCAGCAACAACTCGTTTATTGCTTCGCTGCATGCACGGGCACAATGGACGGGCATGGACGATGCGCCCATGACACAAACGCTGTTGTTGCACAGCCCGCTGAAAAACACCAGTATGGGCACCGGACTATCCATCGTAAACGATGCTGCCGGGCCACTTACGCAACGACATGTAATGGGATATTATTCCTATGGCGTGAAATTCTCGGAACGAAACAGACTTACTTTCGGACTCAATGCCGGCTTATACACACTGAGTGCAGACCTGCCTTCGCTTGAACTGGCCAGCGATGAATACGATCCGGCTTTTGCCGATGTGTACGAAGACGCAGCCAAATTCAATGTCGGGTTCGGAATGTTTTTCAATACTCCCGGCTGGTATGTGGGAATTTCAGCACCAAAGCTCTACAATTCCGGATTTCTGAAAGATAAAGGCCGCGAAGAAATTGATCTGAAAAATCACTATTATCTGATGGGTGGAGTAAAATTTCATGTGTCGGATCATGTGAGTCTGAAGCCAACCACATTAATACGTAAAGTAAGCGGAGCGCCGCTTGGCATCGACCTTTCGGTACTGGCCGAATTCAACGAAAAATACTGGGCCGGATTGGCCGGCCGGTGGGAAGAAGGCGCCAGCATTATTGTGGGTGGTTATATTACCGGAAATATCAGAATGGGTTATTCCTACGATGCAGTATTCAGTACATTGACAAAAGTGAGTTCAGGTTCTCACGAAATTTATGTCAGTTACGAGATTCCCTCAAAGACAACTCAGATTCCTTTATTAAGGTGAACCAGTGCGGTAGATTTTGCGTTATTAAGAAGTTCACAAAAGTCTGATGAACAAAGTTGTCTGCTGAAGCCCGGAGAGATACGCTCCGGGTTTTCAGTTTTTGTGCAAAATCATTTTTTGAGATGCTGAAATGAATTAAGCTAATTACGTTTTTACAATAAAACACGGACGCGCCCTGTCTGCAACAGGCAGGCTGCAGCGGGCAGGTAAACAATATACGTAATAGTTATGTGATGCAAAAGCCGTAATTCCTCATCCACCGTGTCATGCTGAATTCATTTCAGCATCTGCGGTGGATGAGGAACCACGCATGGCAGATCCTGAAACGAGTTCAGGATGACACCATGCGTGGAATGCGTTACTGGTCAGTTTTGCAAATTCATTCTGCTGTAACGAATCAACACAACTCGGTTGTGTTGCTATAAACGGCTTTTGCTGCCACGACAATCCGTGTTCATCAGTTGAATCCGTGCAAATCCGTGTTCAAAATGAAGCAATAAAAACGTCTTGTTTTTGCTATTGTGTTTTTAGAAAACGCAGTATCTTTGATTATCACATTTAAACCACTATGTTCAAATATCCAGTTTTCATTTTTGCCATGACCACTGTATTTTTTTCCTGTTCCAACAAAAAACAAACGGCCGATCTGATCCTCCACAATGGCGTGGTGTATACGGTTGACATGAATTTCACAACAGCTGAAGCCTTTGCAGTGAAAGACGGAAAAATAATAGCGGTAGGAACCAGCGAAGAAATTCTTTCGAAATTCAAAAGCGATCAGATCATCGATGCCGGCGGAAAGGCTGTGTATCCGGGTTTCATCGATGCACACTGTCATTTTTATGGCTATGGGTTGAACCTTACCAAAGCCGATCTGGTGGGTTGTACCTCGGAAAAAGAAATGATTTCGAGAGTACAGAAGTGGGCGGCAAAAAATCCTGAAGGCTGGATTCTGGGCCGAGGATGGGACCAGAACGAATGGGCCGGTAAAAATTTTCCCGATAAAAAAACACTCGACAGCTTATTTCCCGACCGGCCTGTTTACCTCACCCGCATTGACGGACACGCAGCGCTGGTGAACTCGGCCGCAATGCGCATGGCTAATATTGAAAAATCAACAACGGTCAATGGCGGAAAAATACTGCTTGAAAACGGCTCTCTGAGCGGTATTCTGATTGACAATGCGATGGATCTTGTATCGGCAAAAATTCCGGAACCGACTGCAAAACAATCGTCCGATGCATTGCTGAAAGCGCAGCAGAACTGCTTTGCAGCAGGACTGACCACCGTTGATGATGCAGGATTATCATTGAAAACGATACGACTGATTGAAAAGCTTCAAAAAAACGGTAAGCTGAAAATGAGAATTTATGCGATGTTGGATCCCACCGAAGAAAATTTTAAAGCTTTTCAAAAACCATATTGCACCGATCGTTTGACTATACGATCATTTAAAATTTATGCCGACGGTGCATTGGGTTCGCGCGGCGCATGGCTTCTGGAGCCATATTCCGACGACACCAAAAATCGCGGATTGTTACTACAGGATACAGCTTATTATCACTTATGGGCAAAACGCTGTAAAGAAAATGGATTTCAGCTGAACGTTCATGCCATTGGCGATGCCGCCAATCAGCTGATGCTATCGGTGTTTGCGGTATACAACGAACGCCGCCTCGATTTGCGCTGGCGCATTGAGCATGCACAGGTTGTTGCTGAACGCGATTTTGACCTGTTCGGCAATTACGGTATTATTCCTTCGGTGCAACCCACGCATGCAACATCCGATATGAACTGGGCCGGAGAGCGGCTTGGAAACCGCATCGCATTTGCATACGCCTATAAAAAGCTGCTGCAACAAAATGGCTGGATACCGCTTGGAACCGATTTTCCGGTAGAATGTATCAATCCCATGTTTACCTTTTTTGCAGCTGTAGCACGCCAGGACGCAGACTGCAGGCCGGAAAAAGGATTTCAGACCGAAAATGCATTATCGCGGAAAGAAGCTTTGCGTGGCATGACCATCTGGGCTGCCATGGCCAATTTCGAAGAAAAACAAAAAGGCAGTATTGAAGTTGGAAAGGTTGCCGATTTTGTCATTCTCGACCGCGACATCATGCAATGCCCCATCCGCGAAGCCCGCAATGCAATTGTGCTGCGAACGGTCCTGAACGGAGAGACGGTCTACGAAGTAAAAAGTTTGTAAAGTAGAAAGATTCATTGAATAATTTTTGCAATTGACTTTATAAACTTGATGAACTTTACAAACTTTCAACTGATGTCTGAGACTAACCAAACAACAAAGCACAAATGCCGGCCCGGATGCGCCGCCTGCTGTATAGCGCCAAGCATCTCTTCGCCGATACCCGGAATGCCGCACGGCAAGCCCGCCGGAGTACGTTGCATACAACTGACCGATGATTTATTATGCAAGCTGATTGATTCGCCCGACCGCCCGAAAGTGTGTTTCGGTTTTGTGTTCGATCCGCTCATCTGCGGCTACAGCCGCGAAGAGGCGATGAGGATTATTGGGGAGCTGGAGAAGTAATTGCACAACGCACAACGCGCAGGGCACAACGTATGCAGCTAAATGCTTGAAAAATTCGTAAAAGCACAGATCCTTAAGCTTTAAATCTTTAAGCTTTAAGCAACGAAATTTTGCAACGAACGGGGCACATCGCTGCGCAAGTTGAAAGCTCATAAAGTTTTTAAAGTTGAACGGCGACATTGAATGGCACAATGTACAACGCGTGCGGCACCACAGAGCCAATTTATCACGTTTCACGTGAAGGCATAATAAAAGCTGCGCAGCTCAAATTGCGCTGAAGGCGCTACAGATAATGGCCCGGGACAGCGTCCCGGGCGTTATATAAGCACGCGAAGCACCTTTGAATTGAATAGTCACGCGTTGAAGACGCGAAGCAAAAATGATAATTAATATAATTCTTGCCCCGACTCTTCAAGGACACTACGTGACCTCCGGAAAATCGGGAGCGTAGGCCGCCCTGGGCGACAACCTCTTTCCGCCATACCAGAAAGGCGTGGTAGAAATGAACTTGTTGTACAACTGTCCGGAGAGCGAAGTTGAGTCGTGAGAGGTGTGTGTTTTGATTATCAGCAATGCTTGGATAAGAGTTGATAAACTGTCTGTGTTTGGGGAATCTTACAGTTGAACTACAGGGTCATGATTCACTCACAATACGCCAAAAAAGGTTTATTAATGTTGTAGGAAATTTTCCCAGAATAAAATATCGGAAGATCTTCTTTCTTTCCACCAAATATCACAATCGGAAGGAGCATATTTAAAAAGACAATATGAGTCAATACCGGTATTATAATACAGCAAAAGATTTGCCGTCCATGAATAACAAATATTATCCTCTTTCAGCATTTCAAGCAGTACAATATTAATTGAATCTCGGTTATTGGAAATAATTTTTTGTAAAGAATCATTGTTAATTAAAACATGCTGCTGGTATCCAATTACTCTATTCATTGAATCAAAAACTGCAGTAGGCCAAGATGTTTTAAAAGACAAACAAGAATCATTCTTACTCGTTACAACTTTCAATTCGTGAAGTATATTATTATTAAAATTTTGGGCAAGTGTTGTTGAGTTGCAGCACAATATTGCAATTGCGATTACAATACTATTCATGAGCCTCTTTAGTTTACACGCCAGCTTTTTTGTCTGTTGACATTCTATCATATTGCTCTCCATAATATTCTTTTGATTTTATCGCTACTCCCATTTTCAGACAATGCTAAAGTAGCCAATTTTCTTCAATGTGGTGCCATGTCACAAATGTTGCTTTGGGCCGCCTTTTTCAGGACACTTTGAGACTCCGAATGGTCGGGAGCCGGACCGGCGGCAGGCGCGGCGCAGTAAGCTCTCAAAACCAACCATGCAATAGCTACACGGTTGAGGCGCTTTTTCAAGTTCCCGTCCGCCTCGGCGGAGCAAACGGGTGGGATGCTTATGATGGAATTATTGTGGAAGGTGCGTGGAAAGATGCTCAGTTATTTAATAAAAAGAGTATCCGTTTCTTTATTAAACAATTTTCTATTGTTATTAGAAATTGTAAATATTTCTGTTCTTATTATCTTATTGTTTTGAAGTGATTTAAAATCAATTTTGTTTTCTAATAAATAAAAATTTTGCACATAATCCTCCTCGTCAAAATATAGGAAAAACTGATAATCATTGCTACAAATGATAATTCCAAACAATGCATTATATGAATTCACATTTTCAACTCCTTCTTCAATAGATAGGTTATAAATACTACAATAATCCTTCAACAGAAGTCCGGAACAAGGAATTCGTACCGTTTTACAATCACTTTTTTTTATAAAAAAAGTATTTTCATTGCAATTTTGGGCAATCTTACATAATGTGTCTTTATAATTTTCACTAAAAGAATATTTATTATACACTGTATAATTTGTAGTGCAACTAATTGCAAACAATAGAACAACAATCATAACAAATAAATTCTTTTTCATACTAATTGACTTTGCTGAATTCAAATCACAAAAGCAATTTTCCATCCCTCCAAAATTAAAAATTTTTCTTTAACGCGCCGCAAAATTTCAAATGCTGCTTCGGGCCGGCTTTCTCGACGGTGAAAGGTCGGGAGCGGAATCCGCTCTGGGCGTGGCGAAGGAAACTCTCAAAACCTATCCGGCATAAGCTATCTGTTTGAATAGAATTTGCAAATATTGAATTTTGCAAAGAAAATATCGTGGATGTTGTAAAGAAACAATGATTTATCCTTGAGCTGAAAAGTTATATTACGATTGCCCTGATTTTTTATTGGACAATAGTGGTTTTTATTATTGTTTCTAATAACTCACCATTATTCCAACGTTCTGTTTTATACCACATACCATTTTTATAAAAGTAACGGGACTCTTCTCCGTCAATTTTATTATTCAAATCATCTATCCAATAGATTTTAACAGCGGTTAAGCGACCTGATCCGTTATATTCATACACTGTTTCTGTTTTGCCATTACTCTCCATTTTGTCTGAAGTGACAATAAATTCCTCTGTAATGATCGTGTTAGGAGAGGGGTGAGAATATTTTTCAATATGATAACTTGCAGATTCATTCCATGAGCATTCACCCCAATCATGCCAATGCTCAATAAGTGTATCGTGTCTGAAAATCCATTTATCAATGAAAAGGCAAGTCGTGTCACCCTTATGTGGTAAGCCCCATGTTTTTTGATCAATGACTGAATCCAGCCCGATTTTATTAACACTAATTGTTTTGAAGTCAGGATTGGGGTGTTTTATTTTCCCCTTTTTATTGCATTCTTCAATATACCCGAATTTTTCTCCATTTTCATTTACAGTCCATTTCCAATAATTGTTTTTACAAGATTGAGGGCTTTTTGAATACACACATGTCTGAATTATTTCACTTCCCAAAAACGAAAATTTGCAACCTCCTGTTAACTCTGGTTCGCCGTTTTTTTCATTTAATTTAAATTGCTCAATTTTGAAGGAACTGTCTCTTTTCCCAAAAAACTCAGACATGTTGGCATGCTCACTTATCAGTTCAAGAATTACACCTGCGTCTGTGTATTCCTGACTTTGAACGGTGAAGGAGCAAGCAACTATTATTAAAAGTACTAACGCTTGTTTCATTTTAAATTGCTGTAACTGTCCCTACTCTCATTTTCAGACAATGCTAAAGTATACAATTTTCTTCAATGTGGTGCTAAGTCACAAATGTTGCTTGGAGCCAGCTTTTTCAGGGCACTATGAGACTCCGGAAAAACGGGAGCCGGACCGGCGGCAGGCGCGGCGCCGGCATCCTTGAAAACCATGTAATCAAAAAGCCACCCGGTTGAGCGGCTTTTTCAAATTCCCGTCCGCTTTGGTGGAGCAAACGGGATTGAAATTTATTAAGGATTTATCGTGGATTTTGATGGGTAATGAGGAGGTTATTTTCGATTTTTCATCCATTTCAGATTATCCTTCCAATGATAATTGATGGTCCCATCTTGATTATATATGAAATACTCAACCAAAATTGCCTCATAATAGCAATGGACCCTATATCTGTATATCTCTCCAGTGTCATCATAAATAGTATTTTGACTTTTCAATTTATCTAAACCCTTCATGAATATGAATTTTGCGACGATTGTTCCAGTTGTATCGTATTGAATAATATTGGCACTTCCTTTACAGTCGAAAGTAATTACTTTAAATTTATAAATGTCATTGTTTACAAATACTGAATCACCACCATGGATAGAATCAATTTCATGATAAAACCATATTTCTTTATCAATTTGTTCCTTTCCACCCCAATATTGAAATTTAAAAACGAGATCACAATGGCATGATTGTCCCTCTGAAAACATAGGGATTAAACATAGAAACAATAATATCTGTATTTTGTATATCATTCTAAATTGAACCCGAAACGGTACGACACGGCACCTCGCAGACCGCTTTCAGAGCCATTTACCGCTCGTAAAAACAAATATGGATTGTTTGAATATGTTATATGGAAAGTGGTTTGGGGCATGGAAAATTAACGTTGAGTAAAGGTATAAAATTATTTCAAACAGCACTAAATGTTAAAAATGGGTCGCAAGAAGGTTTGAGTAGTGAGGGTGCGGGAGGTAGTGTCCCATTTTGCGACCCAAATTTGTTGAAAATTATTGTTGCGGGCGCGGCGCTGGCATACTTGAAAAACCACCGATGCCAAAATAAAGCCGCTTGGTTGAGTGGCTTTTGACAATATTGGGATTTTTATAAAGGATTTGTTGTGGATGTTGTCATTAAACAAACCGAGTATACTACAACTAAATATATACAGCTTATTCTTTATATTCTTCCGGGAACCACTCCAGGAAACCTTTGTCACGTAATTCCTTGCGAATATCATTAATTGGTCTCAGTTTTATTTCTTTACTGCAATAAAATCGCAGTGAGTCAACAAATTCTTTTTCGTTTTGGAATAATGCAATGACATTTTTGTTTGGAATAAAAAAGCCCCATTTAGGAAAGTATTCATTTGAATATTCTGAATGTTTCAATCCATTATAGGCAATTATTATGGAGTCTTCAATAATAACGTCAATATGGGTTGCCACCATCAAACTGGGAGAGAATCCATCAGATAAAGGAGTGTTGTGAATATCCCATGGCTGACCAATATCCTCATTTAAAATATATGCATAATATGGTTTTATCAATGGAATCCGGGAAGACTTCATACCTCCATTTTCAAAATAAAATGGGTCTTTTCTTGTACAGCTGGCTGACAACAAAATTATCAAGATGAAAACTTTATGGTTCATATTTCAATTCAATTTTTTTACTCCCATTGGCTTTTATTTCTGTCACAATAACTATTTCAGACAATGCTAAAGTATACAATTTTCTTCAATGTGGTACTAAGTCACAAATGCTGCTTCGGGCCAGCTTTTTCAGGACACTTTTCATCAATATGGATTGAGCATTTCAATAGTCGTTAAAACAAATATCAGATACAACAATCCTGTCAGCAGCGTAAATCTTGATATGATTGAAGAGCGCACAAAAACAGCTGCAATCATACATATGACCGACAGAATGATCAACCAAAAGAAATTGAAATAATAAAATGAAAGAACCGTATATTCCACCTCGTTGCCAATTGGCTTATTAAAATTGAAATAGATCAGCACGGTTGCATGAATCAACAACAGCAGCAGATTTATTGTCAATGGAATCCACTTAAAAACGGACTTCATGTTTTTATTGTTTTCATGCTCACCACACAAACGGAATCAGTCTGTATCTGGTTTTTGCGGCGTAGGATGGATATCCATCCAGTTCGTTGCGCAGCATTTTATCTTCGAGCGCGGTGCGGATAATCTGAAGAAGAACCATGCATCCTGCAGGGATAATACTCCATACAGATCCGAACAGCAGCGGAAAACCAATGGCCTGAATGGTTGATCCCATATAAGCCGGATGCCGTACAAAGCTGTATAAGCCGGTTTCGCACACGGTATGACCCCGGTCGGTTTGAATGCGCGCGGTACTTGAAAAAAATTTGTTTTGTTTCTGCGCGATGAGAAAAAGCAACTGACCTGTCATGGTCAGAACAATTCCTGCGGCAAACAATGCCCGGTGAAATTCGGGAGACCAGTGAAAACGACCCGAATCGAGTCCGGCGACACAATACATGGCAACCGTGGCCAGCAAGGATAATCCCAAAACCATTTTATCCCATTGTTTGGCGCCTTCTCCGGGTTTTGAACGTTCTTCTTCCAGCGTTGCATCGATCCGGAAAACAGAATAATTCAGCAGCATCATGACAACGCCGATGGCGGCATACACCAGTCCAGGCCAATACAGAAAATATCCGGCACTGACAAAGATTACCGCATAGAAAAACAATGTACCGGTAAATTGCTTGATGAAAAGATTTGTTTTCATTTTGTTATTAGTTATTCAAAGTAACGTGGTTTTTTTCAAATATCATATAAAGTCAATTCTTTTTTTTATTCAATGAAATAAAAAAATCCGGACAGCTTTCACCGCCCGGATCCTGAGTTATGGGTTTGTTGAAAGTGCTATTGTTTGATGAATTTTGCTGTAGCGTAGATTCGGCCGTTGCTGACAGCACTGATAAAATATACGCCTGCAGAAAGGTCTGAAACATGGATACTCATTGAAGAATCATCATTGGCAATTAATTTTTTCACTTCGCGGCCATACATATCCGAAACAATGATTGATTCAGGTGTTTCGTTTTCAAAGCCAATGGTAATCTGGTCCGTTGCCGGATCCGGATAAATGCTTAATCCGTTTGAACTGCTTGCTTCTTCAAATCCAAATCCGGGCGAAACGGTTAACCAGTCAACTGTCTGGTAGGAAGAATCGGCCGGATCGACAGTAATGGTAATAAGGGGAACTCCGGCGTTCTTCATACTCCATTCAATAACAAGGGATGTATCTGAACTGGTACTGACCGGAATCCACATTGACATATAATGCACTGCAATTTCCTGTTCTTCGATTTCGGTGCGTGTTGAACGCAAGGCCGGATAGGTGCCCAACGGCGTGGTTACATTTCCCCATCCGTCAACAACGGTGCTTTTATCATAGCACATCGTCATACGAATGCTGTCGATATACACATTGCCCATTCCAAGGTTGATGGAGTCACCGTAAAAAAGTTTCACGGCACCACAGGGATGGCTCTCAAACGTGGTTCCCATCGTGTAAGGAAAAACAAACAGTGTGTCATCGGGATCATATTGCATGATGATTTCGATCGTGTCCATTTTAGCACGCATTCCCTGTAAAACCACATACGACGGGTTGGCATAGATGTAGCCGAACATACTGTCGGCACTCATATAACACAGGTTTGCTGACGGAAAAAAACTTTGATATGGTGTTGTTGAAGGATCGAGAAATCCGAATGCATTCGGCCAGTGATTATTCAATGCGGAAAAATCCCAGTTGACATTTGTACCAGCAGAAAAAACGGGCAATCCAGCCGATGGCGTTGTGTCTGTTGTCTGTGTTACATAGGTACCTGTAACCGGCATGTCGCCGTAATTGATCACTATTTGTGCATTTGAAGAAACAAATAATGTCAATGCAAAAAACAGAAAGAAAAACTTTTTCATGAGTATTTTTTTCTTTTAGACGCGCTGTGTTGAATAAAGGTTACTTTTGTTGACTAAGAATTTTGTTTAGCCTTTGTTATTTCACGCTAAGTTTAAAAAACGGTAATAACTTTTTGAAAGCATAAAAATGATAGTCCTGGTTTCTTAATAATTTTGGTTTTTATTTGTTATGAAGCAAAAACGCACATCGCTTAAAAAGTTCATGTGGCTTTCCATCGGAGCGGCCGTTGTTACCATCGGACTTAAAACGCTGGCATATCTGCTAACGGGATCAGTGGGGCTGTTATCCGACGCATTGGAATCTCTGGTTAATCTGGCGGCCGCCATTATTGCACTGGTGGCACTCACTGTGGCGCAAAGGCCGGCTGACGAAAAACATGCTTTTGGTCATGGTAAAGCGGAATATTTCAGTAGTGCCATCGAAGGCGGTCTGATTATTCTGGCAGCAGCAAGTATTATCTGGTCGGCAATTCCACGGTTAATAAATCCAATTGAACTGGAGCAGGTTTCGGCTGGTTTACTGGTCTCGGCCGGAGCATCGGTTATTAATCTGGTGGTGGCATTGGTTCTGATCCGCAACGGGCAAAAACATCGCTCCATTGTGCTTGAAGCCGATGGCAAACATCTGATGACCGATGTGTGGACCTCGGTGGGAGTCATTGCGGGAATTATCATTGTTACAATTACCGGCTGGAATATTCTGGATCCCATTATTGCCATTGCTGTTGCGCTCAACATTGTCATCAGCGGATTTATGCTGATCCGCCGGTCGGCCCACGGATTGATGGATGTGGCCATTGATCTGGAAGATATGCTGAAAATTGAAGAAGTCATTGACGAATATAAAAAACAAGGCATCGATTTTCATTCGCTGCTTACACGTCAGGCCGGACAGCGCATATTTATTTCGGTTCATGTACTGGTTCCGGGCGCATGGAGTGTTCAGCAGGGACATGATCTGGCCGAAAAAATTGAAAAAGAAATGTGCGGTCTTTTCGATCAGCCGGCAAATGTGATCACACATATTGAACCCATCGAAGACCCATGCTCGCTCGATGATATAAATCTGGACAGAATCCTGTAAAACAAAACACGGTCATTCAATCATACGTTTCGATGGACACTCCGAAAATAAAACAATGCCCCCGCTGCCAGCGTGATTTTCTGTGTCATCACGAAAACATTGCGCTGTGCGATTGTTCAAAAATAAAACTCACCGCTGCCGAGCGCGAAAAAATCAGCCAAAGATTTCCGGATTGTCTTTGCCTGAAATGCCTGCAGGAATTAAAAAACGAAATTCAGAAGAGTTATTGAATATCGTGATTTAATGCGCTATTTACCTGACCTGGCCTCCGGGATACCCATTTGTGCGTTCTGAAAACCACAAATCATAATATATCAGACGTTAAAGCAAAAGAATTCAAAATGTATAAGTCTGTAAGATCCTATTTCTTTTTCGTCCACAGATTCCTACGCCGCGGCGAGGAGGACGAATTCGAACTTGTCCGCCCATCACGTCACGGCAGTGACAGTTGACGGCGGGTCTGTGAAAATATGACCTGCTGGTAAATCTGTGATAATCTGTTTAATCTGCGGACAATGTTTTATTGAAATCATCACTGTTGTTCCATCTTTTTGTCCACAGATGAACGCAGATTTACGCAGATAAACAATTAAAGCAGATGGTCGCAGATGGTTTGAATAAACTGCTGCGCATTTTATTCAAACCGGTGTGTACACTTTGAATTTGTCCTCATCGAAGAGGAGGACGAATTCGTATTTGCGACAATCAGACCCGCTGGTGAATCTGTGTTAACTAAGCGTGGAGCGCGAAAAAATCAGCCAAAGATTTCCGGATTGTCTTTGCCTGAAATGCCTGCAGGAATTAAAAAACGAAATTCAGAAAAGTTATTGAATATCGTGATTTAATGGGCTATTCGCAGTACTCTTCATAAAAAGTATCGGTCGTTTCAAAGCCCAGTTCAAAAGCTTTTTTCAAATCGGCGCAGGCTTCATCCATCAGGTTCATTTGTATTTTAAGTAATCCACGGAAATACCAGACAGCCGCATAGGTTGGATCAAGTTCAACTGCTATGTCGAAATCAATGAGTGATTGTTGATTTATTCCCATTATGCCCAGTGCCATACCTCTTCCGTAATAGGCATCAACATTGGCAGAATCGAGCATCAGTGCTTTCGAAAATTCATTGATTGCTTTTCCCATCTGATCCATATCCAGATAAACACGACCCAATCCAACATAGGCATCAACGGAAGTTGAGTCAAGATTAATCACTCTTTCAAAATCGGCTTTTGCCAGATTGAGGTTGTGATAAATATTCGCATGATTCAGTCCGCGGTTGCACAATGCATCAACATTATCCGGGTTGAGTTCTATTGCCTTGTTATAATCGGCCATTGACCCTTCAAAATCTTTCAGGAAATCTTTAGCCAAACCTCTCATATAATATGCATTTGAATTGTTGGGTTGCACCTCCATCGCTTTGTTGGCATCCTGAATAGCACCTAAGAAATCCTGCATTATAATTTTTTCATAGCTGCGGCCGCCATATCCTTCAACAAAATTTTTGTCTGCTTCGATAGCTTTTGTGTAATCATCCATAGCACCTCTGTGATCGCCGGTTGCTGAGCGGGCCAGAGCACGATTATAATAATGATGTGGTGTGTTTGGATCAATCCTGATTGAGATACTGAAATCGGCAATGGCTTTGTCATATTCTTTCAGTTGATACTCCGAGGTACCCCGGTTATAATACGCAACCGCATTCAGCGAATCGAGTTTCAGGGTTGTATCAAAATCGGCAATCGAACCACGGGTGTCTCCCAGATTGGCTTTTGCAATGCCCCGGTTCAAATAGGCTTTGGCCAGTCCGGCATCCAGAATGATGGCCGAATCGAGAACAGAAATGGCACCCACAAAATCACCATGATCGATTCTGGCTTCACCAAGGGATAGATATTTTTTTGCTGTTTGCGCTTCCGCAAATAAAAAGGCAACCAAAAAAAGCCAACACAACAGGATATTTTTCATGACTGAATAATAATAAAAACACACATGAAAATCATGCATGAGCAAATTAACAAAAAATAAATCAGAGAGATCCGAAATTATTTAGTTCCCGGTACACAATCGCTGAATCTGATCTTTGGCGTCTTTACTGCCCAGTAGTTCGGCTTGTTTCAGGTCGGCACACGCCTCATCCAGGCGTCCGAGTTTGATTTCAGAAATGGCTCTTCGTTCATAGGCCTGCGCATTCATGCTGTCGCGGGCAATGGCTTTCGAAAAGTCTGCCACCGCCGATTCAAAATCTTCGGCTGCATGATAGGATAAACCTCTGTAATAATAAAAATGCATGACGGTTGAATCCAGTTCAATGGCTTTGTTATAATCAACAATCGATTCATTGATTTGTTTCAGTGCCGATTTCACCACACCACGATAAAAGTAGTGCATGGCTTTTCCCGGCTCATATTGAATGGCTGAAGAAAAATCGGCCAGGGCTCCGTTGTTATCGCGATACTGAATTTTTGAAATGCCGCGGCGGCTGTAATAATCGGCATTCGAAGGATCCAACTGAATCGCGTAATCAAAATCCTTCACCGATCCTTCCATGTCTTTCATGTCGAATCGGCATATACCTCTGAAATAGTAATAGCGGGCTTCTTCAGGTTTTTTATTAATGGCCGAAGTGAAATTGGCCAGAGCATTCTGATATTCTTTCAAACCCTGATAAGCCAATGCGCGGTCAGCATAATATTCAGGTTCGTCCTCGTTCATCATGATGGCTTTTTCGCAATCAACAACACCGCCTTCAAAATCCTTCAGGTTGCGTTTGGCAACAGCCCTGCTGTGATATACTTCTGCTGTACTTTTGCCAAGGGCATCTACTTTATTAAAATCTTCCAGTGAACCTTTGAAATCGCCTGTGGTTATTCTGATTTTTCCTCTCAGAATCAGCGCATCGACATAATCCGGTTTAAGCGATACGGCTCTGGAAAGATCTTTCAAAGCTTCTGTAGCATTATTCTGACCCTGAAATGCAGTTGCCCGCAGATAATAAGCCAGTGACTGCGTTGAATCGGAACGGATCAGCTGCGTAAAATCTGCAAGAGCCTCGTCATATTTATTCAATGCCATGTAACTTTGACCCCGATACCGGTAAGCCTGAACGAATCCCGGGTTCGATAACAACAAACCGCTGAAATCGGAAATGGCTCCGGTATAATCTTTTGCCTTATACCTGATCAGACTCTTATCAAACACCTCCTGTGGCGTTTGGGCAACATTCTGAAACCAGCACAACAACAAAAGAATCAAACAAAGATGTTTCATCCGGTGAGTTTTGAGTGCAGGTTTTTACGACCTGAAACTCAGAATGTTGCTATTTAACACTTGTTTATGTGCAAAATATTTGCAAACGACGGAAAAAAACGCCGGCAGGACGAAATGATTACATGGGAAAAAACCGCTTTGTGGCGCTCCTGGCCTATGCTTCCTTCGAAGAAACGATGGCGATGATATTGAGAATTGTATCGACGGCTTTCACCATGGTTTCGACTGCAACAAATTCATGTTTTCCGTGAAAGTTATGTCCACCGGCAAACAAATTCGGGCAAGGAAGGCCCATGTAGCTTAAACGACTGCCATCGGTACCACCCCGGATGGGTTTTACATCGGGAGTAACGCCTACATTCTGCATGGCCTGCATGGCGGTTTCAACCACATGGAAAACCGGTTCAATCATTTCCCGCATGTTGAAATACTGATCTTTCAGCTCGAGAACAAAAACATCCTTTTTGTATTTCTTGTTGAGATATTCAACAAGTTCCTGCAGGAATTTTTTGCGGTGTTCGAAAATGGCGCGGTCATGATCGCGGATGATATAGCTGATTTCAGCCTCTTCAACCGTCGATGACAGATTAGTCAGATGATAGAAGCCATCGTAGTTCTCGGTAAATTCCGGACGTTCATTCACCGGCAGCATGCCGATAAATTCCATGGCCAGCAGCGATGCGTTGAGCATTTTGCCTTTGGCGTAACCAGGATGTATGTTGTTTCCTTTAATACGGATGGTGGCTGCGGCAGCATTGAAATTCTCGTATTCAAGCTCTCCGGGCCCGCTGCCATCGAGCGTATATGCAAAGTCGGCCCCGAATTTTTTCACATCAAAAAAATCAACCCCACGGCCAATTTCTTCATCGGGCGTAAAGGCGATACAGATTTTGCCATGTTTAATGACCGGATGCTCCATGAGATATTCAACAGCCGTCATAATTTCAGCAATACCGGCTTTGTCATCGGCGCCCAGCAGGGTAGTTCCATCGGTACAGATAATCGTCTGTCCTTTGTAACGGAGCAAATCGGGATAATCAGCAGGATTCAGAAAAATTTCCTTTTCAGCATTGAGCTCAATAAGGCCACCATCGTATTCCTCAACTATTCTGGGCTTAATATCTTTTCCGGGCATATCGGGCGAGGTATCCATGTGGGCTATAAAACCCACAGCCGGAATATCGCGGTCAATGTTCGAAGGAATCGAGGCCATGACGTAGCCGTTCTGGTCAAGCGACACATCGGTGAGTCCGACAGCCTTGAGTTCGTTGGCCAGCATGTTGGCCAGCACCAGTTGCTTATTGGTGCTTGGATTCGTTTCGCTTGCCGGATCGCTTTGAGTATCCAATGCTACATAGCGCAAAAACCGGTTCAACAGGATTTGTTTCATAATCGCCTGAATTAAAACTGCACGAAAATACAAGTTTCGGCCGAATAAACCACCTATCGGGGCCGGATTTTTTTATGATGGTGAACCTTTTCTGAACAACAGTACCACCCAAAGCAGCAACAGGAGCGCAAAAACAGCCATCGAAAGCATCCATGCAATCCGGATATCAGATGGAATAAATTCAAAAGACACCTGGTGTTGTCCGGCAGGAAGCATTAACGCCATTTCAGTAAAATTCACCGGAAGAATTTCAGCCGGGGCGCCATCTACGGTAGCCTGCCAGCCCGGATGTCTGTTTTGCTGCAAAACAAACAAACCTGATTGATTGTTCTGAACACTAAAACTCATTTGCTGCGGCCTGAAAACAGTGTTGGTGACTGTATACAAAAACGCGGATGTATCCTGCTGTTGAAGCGATGCCGGGATTTCAAATGCACATATGGCCACTGAAGAATCAAGGGTTGCTATTGAACTTTTTCTGAATTTTTCATCAGATATCAGATGGCGTGTGCAATAGGCCGGCTGGTTTTTCGCAAGCATTTGTAAAGTCTGTGGAAAAGAATCCTGAAGTGTTTCAAAACCTTTTGCCTTAAACGGAGTAAAGCCATCGGCTGCAATCTGACGGTTCAATAAATTTAAATTGCGCCAGAATGGACCTGCTTTAAGCGCCAGCTGCTCGTTCTGCAGAACAGACCGCTTTTCCATGGGTGGAAATTGTTGTGGAAATTGTTGAACAAAACAACTGACCTCCCGTACACGAAACTCTTCGGAAATGGCTGTATAAGGCGCGTTGGTCCATACCGAAAAAATCATTTGAGCGGTTGCCAGCACAACCATAAAACGGAAAACCGAAATCACTTTTGAATTGCGGAAAATAAAAGGTACACACAGCAACAGGAGTCCGGCAGCCACAATCAAATCGATGGCCTGATGCTGCACAACGCCAAAACCGGCTGAATAATGAAACAAGCCTGTTTTAATAAATGCTTTCAGATTCAGATAATTTCCGGTTCGCAAAACGACTACCCAAACGATTGCTCCGACACAAAATAACAAAGACAGCATTTTAAATACCCGCGGAAATTCTTTTTTCTGAAATGCATAGCGGTGCGCTACAAATGCGGCCAGCAAAATGGCTCCGAAAATAAAAAACAATCTGAATGCCGATGGAAAACGGAATAAATCCATCAATGGGAAAAACCGGTATAATAATGCTCTGACGGGCAACTGATCGCCTGTTGCAGCCAGCAGACAAATCACGCCAAACCAGAAAATCACTGCAACCTCGCGGCTTTTGCGGATAAATATGCCCGGAATAACAAACAACCATGGAATCAGGCCAAAATATCCATTGGCCATGGAAATGTCGGTTTTAAGCGTCGACATATCAGCCTGCGCCACCGAATACGGTGAAATAAAAGAAATAAAAACATTTCCGGGGAATGCACCAAACAACGCAGTTTGCAGTGTAACGCCGCTACCGCGCGACATCCATGACATAACCTGCCATTCGGAAATCAGAATAAATGCCGCCATGGCCAAAAACATCACTACAGACACAACTGAATACAGCAACAATTTGCGGACAGCGCGATATTCTTTGCTGCGCAGATACATGACTACATACACAATCCAAAGTATCAGCAGTAAATACAAAACAATAAAAATGAAAGCCGGATAGCCACCCGAAAACATCATAAACAGAGCCAGCGCAAACGGAATGGTTTTGATGAAACGTGAATCTCTGAGCAAATGAAGAAAAGTATTCAGAACAACCGGCAGCCAGGCGGCGCTGATCAGCCAGGTGAGGTGTTGCGCATTGCCTACAAAAAAACCGCTGAGCATATACGCCACGGCGGCCATGAACGCCACTTCCTGTCGCATCAGCAGCGACCGGATAAGAAAGAACATACCTACTCCGGCAATCACCACATGAATAAAAAACTCCAGGTGAATCATGTACAGCGGATACGAAGAAATGGCAGCCAGCAGCAAAGAAACCGGATACCATGCGCCCGATTGCGGATCGGCATACAGTGGATAACCCAGATTCTGATACGGAGCCCACAACGGCCATTCACCGCTGGCCAGAAATTGCGATATCAAATGTCTGGACGGAAAATAATAGTCAATGGCATCATATTTCAGCGGATGCAGGCCCGACAGAACCGGCCAGAAACCTATGGCTGCTGTTGCAATAATCAGCAGTACCCAGGAGGTATTACCTGAAAAAATTTGCCTTATTTTGTCTTGCATCCGTTCGCAATATTCAAACAAATATATTACTTTTGAACAAATAAAACTCATCGAAAAACAATCCTATGGAACTTTTTGAAAAACATGTCTATACTTCACGACGCGAGCGTCTGATGCACAGCGGCCTTAAGGGCATCGCCCTGTTTATCGGAAACACCGAATCACCTATGGATTATCCGTCCAATGGCTATCATTTCCGGCAGGACAGTAATTTTTCCTATTTCTTTGGTCTCGATATTCCCGACATGGCCGGTATCATTGACTTTGATGAAGGTAAACAAATACTTTTCGCCAACGATGTCGATATCGAGGACATCATCTGGATGGGCCCGCAGCCTGCCGTAAAAGACCTTGCGGCAAAAGTGGGTATTACTGAAACATATCCTTTTGCAGAACTTTCAGATTATCTATCAAAAGCAAAAAACGCAGGCCGCGCTGTTCATTTTACGCCGCCATACCGCGCCGAAAGCAAAATTATGCTAAACACCATGCTCGGAATTCCATTCAGCGATATAAAAGCAAACGCCAGTGTTGACTTAATCAAAGCGGTGGTTGCATTACGCGCCATTAAGGAACAATGCGAGATTGATGAACTTGAGCTCGCTGCAAAAATCGGTTTCGAAATGCACATGATTGCATTCCGTCACGCAAAACCAGGCATCGTTGAACAGGAAATCTGCGGACTGATGGAAGGCGTTGCTTACCAATATGGCAAAGGACCTTCGTTTCCGATTATTCTGTCGGTGCGCGGCGAAACCCTGCACAACCACAATCATTCGAATGTAATGCAGGCCGGACAGATGCTGCTGAGCGACGCCGGTGCACAAAGCAATAAATACTACACCTCGGATTACACCCGCACAATGCCGGTAAACGGAAAATTCAGCGAACAGCAGAAAATGATTTATCAGATTGTGCTCGACGCCAACAATCATGCGCTGTCGGTAACCAAACCCGAAGTAACTTATCAGAGCGTTCATCTTTCGGTTTGCCGCGTAATTGCCGAAGGATTGAATAATGCAGGACTCATGAAAGGCAATGTGGATGAGGCTGTCAAAGCCGGAGCACACGCCATGTTTTTCCCGCACGGACTCGGACATATGATGGGTATGAATGTGCACGACATGGAAGATCTGGGCGAAAATTATGTCGGTTATGATGACGAAGTCAGCCGCATTGATCAGTTCGGAACTGCGTACCTCCGCATGGGACGCCGCCTCAAGGCAGGTCATGTGATGACCGATGAACCCGGAATTTATTTTATTCCCGAGCTTATCGATCAGTGGAAAGCCGAAAAGAAATTTGAAGAATTCATCAACTACGCCGAAGTGGAAAAATTTAAAACCTTTGGTGGAATCCGTCTCGAAGACGATATTCTGGTAACGGAAGACGGATCGCGTTTCATCGGAAAACGGCTCCCGATCACCATTGCAGAAGTTGAAGAAGCCATGAAAAAATAATCAAACAAAAAAACAGACACCATATGTTTAGCGGAATCGTAGAATCCATGGGCGAAATCACAAAAGTAACCCGCGAAGGAAGTAACATACACTTCACTGTAAAATCCGATCTGACCAAAGAACTTAAGATTGATCAGAGCATGAGCCACGACGGCGTTTGTCTTACAGTGGTAAAAGTCGACAAAAAAACGAAAGAATACGTGGTCACCGCCATCGATGAGACCCTGAATAAAACCTGCCTCCGTAACTGGAAAAAAGGCTATCAGGTGAATCTCGAACGCAGCATGAAAGCTGATGGCCGCTTCGACGGACACATTGTACAGGGACATGTCGATCAGACTGCAACCTGCATTAAAGTGGAAACATTTGACGGCAGCTGGAAATATCATTTCGAATACGATCCGAAACTGAATAATTTCACTGTAACCAAAGGCTCCATCAGCGTAAACGGCGTAAGCCTGACCGTAGTTGACAGCAAGCCCGGTAAATTTTCTGTCGCTATTATTCCCTACACTTTTGACAATACCAACTTCCACAATTTCAAAAAAGGCACTGTTGTAAATATTGAGTTCGATGTGCTCGGAAAATATATGCAGCGCCTAATGGAGCAGTTTTATAAACCGGAAAAAAACACAAAAAAGAAGAAATAAATGAACACCGAACAAGGAATGACGAAGTAAAGTCGCAATAAATAGAATATTGAACATAAATCGTTGTCTCAAACAAACTTCAAATTTCAGTGTTCAGTGTTCGATGTTCAGTGTTCGACATTCATTCGATATTCAGTGTTCATAATTCAATCTCATGATTCACCCTCGTAAAACCCCAAAGCTTCTCTACGCCCTCGATGACGGCAGTTATTACGATCATCCTTATCTTGAAGCGGTGGGTCGCAGCGGCAACAATATTGTGCGCTTGAAACCCTCGGATTTCATTCCGCTGCCCGAAGGTTCAGAAATATTTTTATTGCAGGGACATTCCGCCATTGGCTTCAACAGCCGGAAGAACGAGATGGAAGTGCTGCAAAACAAAACAGCGATCAGCTCATTCATCGCGCCGGCACACACACAGACTTATCTTGCTGCATCGAAGCAAAAAAAGAATGCGGTTGTATTACCGCTCTACGCGTATTCTGCCGTTGGTTTTCTCGATGGAAAAATGTGGGCAACCGCTGTGCGGGTTGATCCCGATATCCGGCAGGACTGCAATCAGTTCGTCCAAAAGCAGGTTGAGAAAAATGTCCTCGAAGTAAAAAAGAAATTTCCTCAAAACCGGCTGCTGGAACATATTGCGCATTGTGCCACCGTGTATTATTGTCCGGCCGCGCGCAACTTTTTTCTGTATCGCTGGGAAGCACCGCTGCCTACCAGCCCGGCCTGCAATTCGCGCTGTATTGGTTGCATTTCGTGGCAGCCAAAATCGTCGGGAATGGTGTCGCCGCAAAACAGAATTACCTTTATTCCGACACCCGAAGAAATTGCGGAACTCGCTGTTTTTCATATCGCGCATGCACCCGATCCCGTTGTAAGTTTCGGCCAGGGATGCGAGGGAGAGCCATTGCACGTATGGGAAACCATTCTTGAATCGATTAAGATAATGCGCTCAAAAACAAAGGAAGGCATCATCAATCTGAACACCAACGGAAGCAATCCGCACGCCATCGAAAAGCTGGTGGAAGCAGGGCTCGACAGCATCCGCATCAGCATGAACAGTGCACAGGAAAAGTTATACAATCTGTATCACAATCCAACCAATTATTCTTTTTCCGATCTGGCCGAAAGCTGCAAAGTGGCCCGCAGAGCCGGAAAATGGGTATCGCTGAATTATTTTGTCTTTCCGGGCATTACCGATACTTATGCTGAAACCGAGGCACTGTGCCGTTTTCTGGACGAGAACAATCCAACCATGATTCAGTGGCGCAACTTCAATATCGATCCCGATCTGTATGGAAACATTGCCAGGGAATTTACCGGAGAAGCGCGCGGAGTAGCCGCTCTGATTGAATTGATCAAAGAGAAATATCCGAACATGTACAACGGATATTTTAATCCCGGCGTGGAAATTCAGAAGAAGTATTTATCGATTTAAGTCGCTGCTTTTCGGAATCCTTCGTTTCAAAAATTACTGTCAACAATGCTAATAGGGTCTATTTGAGAGGCAAACAATGGCCTTTACAACAGAGGTCTGACAGGACTAATTTATGAACCATCATTTTGTTGGCATAATTCATTTTGCTTCAAAAGGGGTATCCTGACTTGACTACTGAAACACCCATTGTGGCGCTCAGAAAACCACATAACAAAACATATCAAACGTTTGAATAACAAAGAATTTCAAAATGTTGGTGTAAGGAAGATATTATTCTTTCTCGTCCACAGATGAACGCAGATTAGCACAGACCCGCCTGCAGCGGACAGGTTATCAATTAAAGCAGATTAACACAGATTGTTTGAATAAATTGCTGCGCAATGTCTTCAAACAAGAGTGTACACTTTGAATTCGTGTTCATCGCAGATGAAGACGAATTCGAATCTGTGAAAATAAGACCTGCTGGTGAATCTGTGCTAATCTGTTTAATCTGCGGACATGGCCTACAGGCCTCCCATTATTGCTTTCTGAAAACCACGAAAGATATTTTATCAGTCTTATCAAAACATAGGATTTCAAAGTATCGAAGTCAGGTGAACCATCCTTTTGCTGGCAATAATTCAACGAGCTTCAAAAGTTTTTTGAAACGGATATTTTGCAATATGCAATTTATTGTAATAATCAACAGAAGGAATTTTAAAATATCCGCGGATATAGTATTTTCCAGGGCTGGATGGAATATATTTAAATAAATACTCACTGTTTCCATAAACGCCTGAATCGATCGGCAAATCCGATGAAAAAAAGTTTTTAGAAATCAGTGCAGAATCACTTTCCAAATCAACCAACTGTGTAATTTTTGTTTCCGGGATAAACTGATAAACAACCATTGATTTTACCTTTCCTTCATTAGTCATTCCTGAAGCGCATATAAAGCCTGAAGCTTGTAATGTGTCATTGACTCTTACAAGTGAAGAGTTGAATGAAATTTGCGGCCAGATATATCTAAACTTAAAGGCATTTCTGGCGTCATTGATTTTCTCTCGGAGTATTTTAATTGAATCATTTTTTGTTGTTACCGTTTTTTCAAGTTCGGAAACAGTTTTGCTATTTTGACAAACAGAAAAAACAGAGACAATAACAATAATCAATGCGATGCTGATAACAATGTAAAATAAAGATTTTTTCATTTTCTGTTTTTGCAAAAATATTAAAAATTAAACACCAAACCCGCGAAGGGTTTAGAACCCGTCGAGGGTTTGTGCACAAAAAAAAAGGAGGCCCGTATCGATGCCTCCCTTTTTGTTTTTTCCGTTTATTGAACGGAATGTTTTTATTCAAACTCAACCATCAGGAAATTTTTCGGAATCCGGATGCCGGTTTGCACAAGCACTGCTTTTATTTTTCCTGACATAGGTGCCAGAATTTTATTGTGCATTTTCATAGCTTCGAGTTCCAGAATAACGTCGCCTTCGGCAACTTCGGTTCCGACTTCAATATTAAGTTTGGTAATGGTTCCCGGAATGGCCGAAATCACATGTTTGAGATTCAGTGGCGCGTAGCTTTTCCGAGTAAGATATTTTTTCGAAAGCGTTGTTTTATACTCACCCTGTTCGGTCACCAGAATGTCATACTGCTCTTCTACAACCTCGGGTGTTTTCATGGCTTTCTTCTCTTTTCTTTTTGTAGTTAATTTCATAGCTGCAGGTTTTTCAGAATGGAGGAATGCCGTGTTTTTTGTTGGGACGGATGACCATTTTCTGCACCGATACTTCAAGTGCATGAGAAATGAAACTCCGCGTTTCGGCAGGATTTATAACTGCATCAACATAACCGTAAGCAGCGGCTACATATGGATTGGCAAATTTATCCTTGTATTCCTGAACTTTTTTCAGGCGCATTTCTTCAGGATTTTCGGCCGCCTGAATTTCGCTGCGGAAAATAATGTTGGCAGCACCTTCGGGTCCCATAACGGCAATTTCCGATGTCGGCCATGCAAATACAAAGTCTGCTTTCAGGTGGCGCGACGACATGGCAATATAACCTCCACCATAGGCTTTTCGAAGAATGATGGTGATTTTCGGCACAATGGCTTCGCTGAACGCATACAACAGTTTTGCTCCGTGACGGATAACGCCGGCAAATTCCTGATCAACACCCGGCAAATATCCCGGAAGGTCAACCAGTGTAATAATCGGAATGTTGAATGCATCGCAGTAGCGTACAAAACGTGCTGCTTTATCGCTGCTGTCAACATCGAGTACGCCGGCCAGCACCAGCGGCTGATTGGCTACAAATCCCACTGTATCGCCTTCGATGCGAGCAAATCCGATTACAATATTGGGTGCAAACAGCTCCATGATTTCGAAGAAGTCGCTGTCGTCGGAAAGGGCGCGGATGACTTCACGCACGTCGTACGGCGTTTTCGGATCTGTCGGAAGTATAGAAGTAATTTTGTAATTCTTGTTAGGTTTTGCGGGTTCAAAACGATCGGCTTTTTTGGTATTATTCCATGGAATAAACGAAAGCAGCGACTTGATCTGGGCAAAGCATTCGAATTCGTTGCGTGCAAAGAAATGGGCGTTACCGGTGATTTCGGCATGAACGCGGGCACCACCAAGGTCTTCCATCGAAATTTCTTCACCAAGAACGGTTTTAATTACTTCAGGACCAGTGATAAACATTTTTGAGATGTTGTCCACCACAAAAACAAAGTCGGTCAGGGCCGGGCTGTAAACAGCACCACCGGCGCAGGGACCCAGAATCACTGATATCTGCGGAATAACACCTGAGGCCAGAGTGTTGCGATAGAAAATCTCACCATAACCGGCCAGCGAATTCACGCCTTCCTGAATACGGGCACCACCGGAATCGTTTATACCGATGAGTGGAACCTGCATTTTCATGGCGTGATCCATAATTTTGGTAATCTTCATGGCATGCATGTATCCCAGCGAACCGCCTGCTACCGTGAAGTCCTGAGCATAAATACAGATGGGATATCCGTTAACGGTTCCCGTTCCTGTAATAACACCATCACCCGGAAGGTGCTTTTTATCCATGTCAAAATCTCTTCCGGCATGTTCCACAAACAGGTCATATTCGTGAAATGAATCCGGATCCAGAAGGGCCAGAATCCGCTCTCGGGCAGTTAGTTTTCCCATGGCAACCTGCTTGGCAATAGCCTTTGTTCCACCTCCCTGGCGCGCATCAAGCACACGCTTCCGAAGGTCCATTGATTTCGATCTGATTGACATAATTTACTTTTTGGTTACACTTACGTTTTTCGAAAATTCCGGCAAAGTAACGCATATTATTGCCAACCAATGGTATTTCGACGGCTGTCAAATTGACAGCATATAATCATCAACGTTAGAATTGATGCCGTTCTTCAATCATAATAAACATAGAATCTATTAACATTTTTTAACTTTAAAAGCCTGGCGAAACATTTTTTTAATAATGATGTTTATGTTGTGATTTTTTTATAATTTGGCTGTTTGTTTTATGAATCCATCCGCACATGAAATATCTTTATCTGTTATTCTTCGGGCTTTTTTTACTGCTGAACGGGGGCGCTTCAGCACAGCATTTCAGTTTTACTCCGCCTGAAAACTTTGTTCAGGACTCGGCTAAACTACCTAACTACCTCTGGGCAAACAAAAACGCCGGTAGTGTCATTCAGATTGCTGTTTCCGAAAACACCTCCTATACTGCTTATTCTGTTGCCATTCACGACAGTGTGTTTGTTGCACAAAACCTGGTTGTTAAAGAAAAAAAAGAAATACTGATCGAGGATCAGAATCACCGGAAATATAAGTCTGCTTTGTTTATCTGTTCCTATCTGGCCGTTTCGGACGATGCCTCAAAAAGTATTGAATTCACCAGAGTAATCTGCTTTACCGGCGATGACACCATGACACTGATGGCAGTGGCAACCATTCCAACGATGGCCGAATCAGTCCTGCTCGAACCAGTTTTACAATCCTTTGAACATCAATTGATCCTGCAGAAATAACATATTTTACACCGGGGGGTGATCATGAAAAGTACCATATTTGCATTATTGCTGTCGGTTGCATTGTTGTTGCCTCATAATAATCAGGCACAGACATTCACCGTCAACCATCAGATTCCGTGGAGTACAACCTATCAGAACATGTGGGGTCCCAACGGAAGTCCGTTTTCGCTTGATTTCGATT
>Ga0074193_1001052_pt1 | contig 37914 bp, 28 predicted proteins | sample EPASupsiteHSE605_FD_64523 | JGI IMG/M metagenome (GOLD analysis project Ga0074193, IMG submission 64523) | Bioremediated contaminated groundwater from EPA Superfund site, New Mexico - Sample HSE6-05 | ecosystem: Environmental > Aquatic > Deep subsurface > Groundwater > Contaminated ... | reverse complement strand
ATGGTGTTGTTGCTCGTTTCAATCCAAGTTCATACAGTCAGTATATATGGTTTGCAAGACTAGGAGAAGGGTCGCTGGGTGGTAAAGCCAGAGGGTTGGCATTTATCAACAACATGCTTCAGAAGTACAACCTGCTTAACAAATACCCGGGTGTAAAAATTCTTATCCCCCGCTCTGTTGTAATTGCAACAGATTACTTCGACCAGTTTATCAGGGAAAATGGTCTTCAGTATGTTATAAACTCGGATATTTCAGACGATGAGATTTTGTCTGAATTTGTAAGTTCACGTCTTCCGGAGACACTGGTGTCGGATCTTAAGGTATATCTGAAATTTGCAACGGGCCCTTTGGCGGTACGTTCAAGTTCTAAGCTTGAAGATTCGCATTATCAGCCATTTGCAGGCATCTACTCTACCTATATGATTCCCCTCACTCAAAATACCGACCAGATGCTCAGGCTCTTGGGCAAGGCAATCAAGAGTGTATATGCATCCATCTATTTTGCATCGAGTCGTGCTTACTTGCAGGCTACATCAAATCTCATAAGCGAAGAGAAGATGGCAGTTGTGATTCAGGACGTTTGCGGAACAGAGGATAGTGGATTCTTCTTCCCGACAATTTCAGGGGTTGCCAGATCTATCAATTTCTACCCTATTGGTTCTGAAAAACCTGAGGATGGCATCGTGAGTCTGGCATTCGGACTGGGAAAGCTGGTTGTAGAAGGTGGCAAAACTCTCAGATTCTCTCCAAAATATCCAAAACACATACTGCAGTTGTCTACTCCTCAGCTTGCTCTGAGGGATACCCAGAACGAGATGTTTGCTCTCAACCTCAAGCCCGAAGAGTTCAAGACATCAATTGATGATTCCGTAAACCTTCACAAGTTTGACGTTAATGAGGCCAAGCAATTTAAAAATATGGACTTTGTTGCCTCCACATGGGATATGCAGAACCAGATGATAATTGACAGCAATCTGGAAGAGGGAAGGAAGATTATCACATTTGCCCATATTCTAAAGTACGACACAATGCCTCTGGCAAAAATCATAAGCGACATGCTTGAGATAAGCCAGCAGGAGATGCGTTCCGCCGTTGAACTGGAATTTGCTGTAAACATGGATGTTCCGGAAGGACAGGATAAGATCTTCAGTTTTCTTCAGATACGACCGATAACAGAAAGCATGGACAATAAATCGCTTGAATGGGAAAGCATAGACAAGGAAAATGTTATTATTTATGCACAAAAGGCACTTGGGGCAGGCAGTATCGATGGCATTACAGATATAATCTATGTGAGAGAAGATAATTTTGACAGTGCCCACACACTGGAAATGGCAGAAGAGATAAATAATCTGAATTCCAAAATGAAGGAACAGCACAAACACTATATTCTTATCGGTCCAGGACGTTGGGGATCCAGCGATTCATGGCTGGGCATCCCTATAAAATGGCCTCATATATCAGAGGCAAAGGTGATTGTGGAATGTGGACTAAAAAATTTCCGTGTAGAGCCAAGCGAAGGGACCCACTTCTTTCAAAATCTCACCTCATTCGGAATAGGATACCTTACAATAAATCCATTTATGGGTGATGGTAAGTTCGACATTGAGCGTCTGAATGCAATGGAAGCCGCATACGAAAGCAAGTATCTCAGACATGTAATATTTAAAGAGCCCTTGTACATCTATATGGATGGACGAAAGAACAAGGGAATTGTCCGGTGAAGAGACAATCACATATAACAACCCGGTTAAACATACTCAAACTGAGTCGTGTATGTGTTATTCTGATTTTGTTTTCAATTTACGGAAAGATTTACGGACAAACATATAATCAAAAACTCTCCGGTGTAGTGATTGATTCTGAAAGCCGTTCGCCATTACAGGGAGCAGACATAGTTGTTGAAACCTTCTCTAAAGCAGGTGTGGCAACAACTGATTCCACAGGCAGATTTTCATTAATGCTCCCACCCGGGAGACATACACTTAGAGTGTCGTACCTGGGATACAATTCACGTATAGTAAAAGACATTCTGGTAGGAACAGGTAAGGAGGTTTTTATTACAGCAGAACTCACAGAATCGAGGCAACAGATTTCTCAGATTGTAGTGAATGCCGAATCCAGGCGCACCATTAACTCTATGGCTTCTGTTAGTGTAAGAAGGCTCCGCAGCCAGGATGCTGCCCGATATGCTGGTGGTTATTACGACCCATTGAGAATGGTTACAAACATGCCTGGTGTATCTGCCGGCAACGACGACGGTAGCAACGAGATAATAATCAGAGGAAATTCACCAGCGGGACTTCTTTGGCGGCTTGAGGGCATTGAGATACCGAATCCTAATCATCTTTCAGCGGGACAGGGGGCTTCAAGCGGAGCTTTTTCTGCAATCACTACAAATTCACTTGCCGGGTTTGATTTCTATACTGCAGCATTTCCTGCAGAATACGGAAATGCGTACTCTGGAGTGATGGACCTAAATTTAAGAAGCGGCAGCACTTCAAAGAGAGAGTACTCACTTGGTGTAAGCGTGGTTGGTGCTGAAGTCTCCGCAGAGGGTCCACTTAATAAAATTTCCGGTAGTTCTTACTTTGGCAACTTCAGATATGCTAACTTCAGTTTCCTTAGCAATTACGGAGTCATAGATATAGAAGATGTAGGGATAATCCCCCGTTCAATGGACTGGGCATTTAAAACAAGCATCAAAACTAAGAAACTTGGTACTTTTGACTTTTTCAGCATTGGTGGATCTAGTCTTGTAGGCGATCTTGCATCGACCGATGCTGCTGAGATAAAAAGCGGTGGAGACAAAGACGAATACAAGGAAGAGCAGTTTATGGCAGTTGCCGGAATCAAGCATCTGCTTGTCTTTCCAGACTCCAAAACCTACATACGGACAACCATTGGTTACACATACGAGCAGAACGTCTCTGATAACTATACAACAGACACTTTACTGCGCAAAACATTATATTACGAGGATTCATTCAAATATCCCGCTCTCAGGATATCATCACAGCTTAACCATAAATTCAATTCTGCAATCAGTCTGAGGGTTGGTTTTACCAACAATTTTATAAAAGGAGACATGTACGCCAGAAAATTGCTTTCCGGTGTACAGTATGACACACTAATAAACTCAAGCAACAGCGGATGGTACAACAGCTATTACTTTCAGTGGAAATTCAGGCCTTCGGTACCCGTCGAAATTAATACAGGACTACACCTTTTTCATTCAGGTATAACAAACGAGCTAGTATGGGAACCCCGAATAGGTTTTGTTTTTCACCTTAATAAAGGACAAACTGTTAATCTTGGAGCAGGCTTCCATTCCAGACTTGAACCGCTCTCTATCTATAGCTATAGAATAAAAACAGGTAACACCAGAAATGAAAAAAACAGCGATCTTAAGACTATAAAGGCAATACATTTAACAGCGGGCCATAACATTCAATTTGGTCCCGATCTGAACATGGGCTTTGAAGCATACCTACAGTCGCTCTACGATGTACCCGTAGCATTGAATAAGCTCAGTCAGTACTCTATCCTGAATTCATCATATGGTCTGCCCGATATGATCCTTGACAACAATGGCAAGGGGTTGAATTATGGTGTTGAACTGACAATAGAGAAAGATTTCACGCACAACTACTATTTTCTTCTGGCAGCATCTTTATTCGACTCAAAGTACAAAGCAGCCGATGGCAACTGGTACAATACCTACTACAACAATGGCTATATATTTAGTGCCACCGGAGGTAAAGAGTTTGTAATCGGACATAAGGGACAAAATCTGATAGGGTTTAACATAAAGGCTCTGGACAGAGGAGGTTTCAGATATACTCCTGTAGATGAAAAACTGACAATTGCCAGAAAAAGGATTGTATACAAAACATCAGATACTTACGGCAGCCATCTGCCTCCCTATATGAGGATTGACCTTGGATTCAGCTATCGACTTAACAAATCAAACAAAGCATGGATATTTATGATTGACATACAGAATGTTACAAACAGAAAAAATATAATAAGAAAAAAATTCTCATATCAGTCCGGCAACATTGTAGAATCGCATTCAAGAAGTATCGGACTTGTTCCTGTAGGTACAATAAAAATTGAATTTTAAATCACTTAAATATAAAAATGAAAAGAGTACTTCCATTTCTATTGATGTTATTATCAGTTACATCATCCAACGCACAGCAAACAACAAAAATTCAGTATGTCAATCCTTTTATCGGAACCGATTTCCATGCTCATACCTTCCCTGGTGCCACCTACCCTTTCGGTATGGTACAGCTTAGTCCCGACACCAGACTTAGCGGATGGGACGGTTGTGCCGGATATCACTATTCTGACTCTACTATATATGGATTCAGCCATACACACCTGAGTGGCACAGGAATACCGGATTATTGCGACATTCTTGTTATGCCGGTTTCCGGATATAATCATCCTGAAATTGACAGAGAGCATTACAAATCGCCATTCAGCCATAAGAGAGAGAAAGCATCTCCCGGGTACTATGAGGTTTTTCTGGACAAACCTGAGGTTATGGTACAACTAACTGCAGGGAAAAGAGTTGGTATGCATCGCTATACATACAGAAAAGATGCAGAAAAGCAGATTGTAATAGACCTTACTCACAGGGACGAAGTTCTGGATTCAGGAATAGAAATAGTTGACAACCAAACAATAAAAGGGTTCAGAAGGTCAAAATCGTGGGCACTGGATCAGATAGTCTATTTCTATATGGAATTTTCAGAACCTTTTCAAAAGCCCGTTTTTTGTAGCAAAACCAAGACTCTGCTGACATTTAACCAGAAGAAAGGAAACATGATTATGGTAAGGACGGGTATTTCGTCTGTCTCAGAGGAGAATGCAAAATTAAACCTTATGGCAGAGGTTAAAGATTGGGACCTAAACAAGCTGCTTTCTACTACAGAAAAAGCATGGAACGGTTACCTCGGAAAAATTGATATTGAGACAATGAATCCGGAAGATAAACTAATATTCTACACTGCACTTTATCATACTGCAATTGCCCCTAACCTATATTCCGATGTAAACGGCGAATATCGTGGTATGGACAGGAAAATCCACAAAGCCGAGGGCTATGATCAGTATACAGTATTCTCGCTATGGGATACATACAGGGCCCTTAACCCTCTATTTACAATTATCGAACAGAAACGCACCACCGACTTTATAAAATCATTCCTTGCCATTTACAGACAGGCTGGGAAGCTCCCTATTTGGGAACTCTCCGGTAATGAGACAAATTGTATGATTGGATACCATTCAGTACCGGTAATTGCCGACGCTATGAAAAAGAACATTGGCGGATTTGATGCAACAGAGGCTCTTAATGCTATGGTAAGCAGCTCAAACAAAAACGAATACGGAATAGACATATATATAAAAGATGGCTTCATCCCAGGACAGATGGAACATGAATCTGTCTCTAAGACTCTGGAATATGCATATGACGACTGGTGTATTGCACAGGTTGCAAAGCAACTGGGAAACATGGGCGTTTATGAAAAATATATACAAAGGGCACAGTACTACAAAAATGTTTTCGACCCCTCTACTGGATTCATGCGTCCAAAGATAAAAGGGAGATGGCTTACTCCGTTTAATCCTACAGAGGTTAATTTTCACTTTGTTGAGGCAAACTCATGGCAATATAGCTTTTATGTGCCTCAGGATATAGAAAACCATATCAAAATGTTGGGAGGCGATGACGCCTATTCTGCAAAACTGGACGAATTGTTCTCTGCTCCTGAAAAAACCACAGGAAGGGTACAATCCGACATAACAGGTCTTATAGGCCAGTATGCACATGGAAATGAGCCAAGTCACCATACAGCATATCTCTACAACTATGCCGGAAAACCATGGAAGACACAGGAGATGGTCAGAAAAATAATGGGAACCCTTTACAGTGCCACACCTGACGGATTATGTGGAAACGACGACTGCGGACAGTTGTCTGCCTGGTATGTGCTTAGTGCAATCGGATTCTATCCTGTAACTCCGGGAGATATTACATACGTTTTGGGTTCGCCGCTCTTTTCTAATGTAATTATCAACCTGGAAAACGGGAAAAAATTCACTATTAAATCAACCTCTTCAAATAACAAGAACATTTATATAAAATCGGCCTTGCTAAATGGAAAGGATTATACTAAATCCTATATCACTCATAGCGACATAATAACCGGCAACACAATTGATTTAAGAATGGCTCCTGCTCCTGATTATTCATTCGGGACATCGCAATCAGACAGACCACGATCTTCAATTAAGGAGTCCCCTATTGTGACAAATCCATGGTTTGAAATGGAGGGCAACATTTTCAAGGATTCAATAACAGTCAGCATAAAAACAGGTTCTTCCGACTATTCAGTCTGGTACAGAACAGAGGAGAGCGGCAAACATGGATTTGAGAAATACTCTCATCCTCTTACAATCAGGACGACCTCAACAATAAATGCATATTCGGAAAATGTTAAAGGAGAACGTAGTGGAGTTGTTACTGCAACTCTAAATAAGATCAACAGTGAGAGGAAAATAAGCATACTCTCCAAATACAACCCGCAATATTCAGCAGGTGGCGACGAAGGTCTTTTAGATGGTGTCCGTGGTGAACTCAACTTTAGGCTTGGCGGATGGCAAGGTTATCAAGATACAGATTTTGAAGCAATTGTAGATCTAGGTTCAGTAAAAGATATCTCAAGGCTCGGTGCAGGGTTCCTGCAGGATGCAAGGTCGTGGATATGGATGCCGCAATATGTAGAATTTGCAGTATCTTCCGACGGATTGAATTTTGTACCTGCATGTCGGGTTGATAATGATGTTGATACTAAGGAGCTGGAGATGAAGATTCGCAACCTTGTAAAAGATGGGCTTTCTCTCAAAGCCAGGTATGTAAAGGTTAGCGCAAAAAACCTCGGCACAATTCCGGAGTGGCACGAGAGTGCCGGGGAAAAGGCTTATATTTTCATTGACGAGATTATTATTGATTGAAATATCTACATGAGATTTTTAAAAAAAACAATTTTTATTGCTATGTTCATTCTTTGTCATACAGGTTCTTACAGTCAGGTAACCAATTTGGTTGCCGGAGCTGAATGGCAATTCAGAAAAGCCGGAGACAATAAATGGACAAAAGCAACAGTACCTGGAACAGTACATACTGATTTGCTCGCTGCCGGACTTATCGGCGACCCATATTACAGACTTAATGAAAAGGAGCTGCAATGGATAGACAAGAGTGACTGGGAATACAGAACCTCCCTGTTCATAGACAAGGAGAGTTTTGCAAAAAACAATTTAATACTGAGATTTGAAGGGCTCGATACTTACGCAGATGTATGGTTGAACGGTAATAAAATCTTGCAAGCCGACAATATGTTCCGCACATGGGAAGCGGATATAAAGAAGATTGCTCTTTCGGGGGATAATGAACTACTAGTTTTACTCAGGTCGCCTGTAAACATTGGTCTGGAAAAGCTTGAAACACTAGGATATCAGCTACCTGCCTCAAATGATCAATCAGAAAACGGAGGCATGGGAAACAAGCAGGTCAGCATTTTTGTCCGTAAGGCGGGCTATCACTTTGGTTGGGACTGGGGGCCACGACTTGTCACATTAGGTATATGGAGACCGGTTAAAATTGTGGCTTGGGACAACATAAGGATAACAGATCTATTTGTAAAACAGAAAAGCATACAGGAATGCCGGGCAGATTTTCTGGCCGAGGCAGAAGTTCTGTCATCCACATCAGGAGAATACCTCTGTAGCATAACTGTAAACGGGAAGATAGCAGCATCGGCAAAAAACATCCTGAAGAAAGGGAACAACAGGGTTCAGCTGGCATTCAGCATAAAAGATCCGGAGCTATGGTGGCCAAATGGTCTTGGCAATCAAAGACTTTACGACATTTCTGTTCAGGTTGGACAGAACACCACTCAATCTGACATCTTCTCACAAAAAATTGGTGTAAGAACCATCAAACATATCAGAAAAGCAGATAAAGAGGGCGATGGCGAAAGTTTCATGTTCGAAGTAAATGGAAGACCAGTATTCGCAAAGGGTGCCAACATAATTCCCAATGACATCTTTCTACCGTCGGTCACACCTGAAAAATATGAGTTTATAGTAAAATCTGCAGCACAGGCAAATATGAATATGCTAAGGGTCTGGGGAGGTGGAGTTTATGAAAGTGATCTCTTTTACGATTTGTGCGACAAGTACGGAATAATGATATGGCAGGATTTTATGTTTGCATGCTCTATGTATCCCGGCGACGATGCATTTCTTGAGAATGTAAGGCTTGAGGCTATAGATAACGTGAAAAGACTACGTAATCATGCATCTTTAGCTCTTTGGTGCGGGAACAATGAGATAGAAGCAGCATGGGGAGAGTGGGACGAAAAGATTGGATGGGGATGGAAACAACAATATGATCCTGAACGGCGTAAGACAATCTGGCACAGCTACGACACACTTTTTCATAAAATTCTGCCCTCGGTAGTATCGGAATACACCAATGACCAGCCATACTGGCACTCCTCCCCTTCAAAAGGATATATGCAGCTGGCAGGAAGCAGGGGAAACAAGGGAGATGTACACTACTGGGGTGTATGGCATGCCAAACACCCTATTGAGGCATTCCGAGAGTATAAGGCGAGGTTCATGAGCGAATATGGTTTTCAGTCATTTCCTGAGTTTGCCAGTGTTAAAAGATACACTCTCCCTGAGGATTGGAACATTGAGTCCAAAGTTATGGCTTCTCATCAGCGAAGCGGAATAGGAAACCTGAGGATCCGCGAATATATGGAGAAAAGCTACAGAGTTCCTGCAGACTTTGAAATGTTGCTCTATACAGGACAAATTCTTCAGGCAGAGGCAATTAAAATGGCAATTGAATCGCACAGGACAGATATGCCATTCTGCATGGGATCGCTTTACTGGCAACTAAACGACTGTTGGCCGGTTGCTTCGTGGTCGGGTATAGACAGCTATCTGAAATGGAAGGCTTTACATTATTTTGCCCGTGAGACTTTCAAGAACACTATACTGGCAACCGTGAAGGATAGTAATACAGTTACTATTAATGCTGTTTCAGACACAGACAATCCAGGTGATGCGGCTCTTACGGTTGTTCTCATGGATTTCCTTGGAAATAAACTGTTTAAACAATCATTTAATGTGAAGGTCCCTTCCAATGGATCGGCAATTCTTACTAAGCTTCCACTTGAAGAGCTTCTAAATAAAAAATCTAAAAACGAGGTACTGCTCCTGTCGAGCCTTATATACAAAGATAAAGTAGTAGATACCGATATTCTGTATTTCACAGAGCCAAAAGAGCTCATCCTCCCCAAAGGCGATATTAATATCAAAGCGGATGAGAAAGATGGTTGTTTTTATGTAACAGTGTCATCAACTGTTCTCTGCAAAAACATAATGATTATAAGCGACAACACAGATGTCAACTTTTCCGATAACTTCTTTGATCTGCTACCGGGTAAGGAGGCAGTTGTTAGCTGCAAGGCGCAAGGAAGCTTAGAGGAGTTCCGGAGAGGTCTGAGGGTAATAAAGACAGAAAGCCGTTAATTTAACCTACTTTTGCATAAAATAATTGTACCAATGCTACACCCAAAAAACAGACATCAGGGAAGATATGACCTTAAAGAGCTTATAAAGAGCACTCCTGAGTTGGAAAAATATGTAATTATTAATTCCTACAACGACCAGACAGTGGATTTCTTCGACCCTGCTGCTGTAAGAATGCTCAACAAGGCAATATTGAAACTATATTACGATGTAAACTTTTGGGAGATTCCCGCAGGCTATCTTTGCCCTCCCATTCCCGGACGTGCCGACTATATACACCACATAGCGGACCTTCTGGCTAGTATCAACAATGGCGTGCTTCCTGAAGGGAGCGGAATAAAATGTCTGGATATTGGCGTAGGATCTAGCTGTATTTATCCAATCATAGGCACACATGAGTACTCGTGGTCGTTTACAGGATCTGAATCGGACGAGAGAGCAATGGAATCTGCCAGAGAGATAGTAAAAAACAACCCCTCACTAGATGGTAAGATAAAACTCAGGTTCCAGACAAATTCAAGATTGTTTTTTTCTGGAGTGATAAGAAAGGGAGACAAGTTTGACATCTGCATTTGCAATCCACCATTCCATGCATCTGCAGAGGAGGCAAGGGAATCAACAATGAAAAAGCTGAAGAACCTTAGGATGACCAGCAAATCCAAACCAACTCGGGAATTGGATGGTGTTCTTAACTTTGGCGGACAAAACAGTGAGCTATGGTGCAAGGGAGGCGAGGTGCAATTCGTGCGCGACATGGTTTTACAAAGCAAGGAGTTTGCGTCACAATGCCGGATATTCTCTTCACTCGTCTCTAAAAAAGAGAGTTTGGGCGGAGTATATGCTGCTCTTAAAGATGTAAATGCCAGTATGATAAAAACAATCCCAATGGAACATGGCAACAAGATAAGCAGGATAGTTGCGTGGAGTTTTACAGATTTATCTTAAAAATATAGTTGCAAATAAATTTATTTCTCTATTTTTGTTCCATGACAATGCACACATCAACCATTATTACATCCACAACAACAGCTTTATGTGATTGAAGTTGGTAGCATTTGTCTTTAAGAAAACTGAAACCGGCTTCATCATGAAGGCGGTTTTTTTATTTATAAACCCATTGAAAAATGAAAAAGAAATGAAAGTTTTAAAATTCGGAGGTTCATCTGTCGGCAATCCAGAAAGGATTAAAAGTGTCATTGAAATCGTAACTGAGTCATACCTGAGCAACGGCTGTACGGCTGTTGTCTTTTCTGCTTTTCAGGGAGTCACAGACTCTTTGATTCAAATGAGTACGATTGCAGCCACGGGAAGCGACAAGTATGTTCCTGCCCTCAAGGATTTTGAAACCAGACATTTTAATGCTGTAAGGGAGCTAATATCTGTAAGCAAACAGAGTACAGTGATTGCCAATGTAAAGGAGAGTGTGAACGAACTGGCAGATCTGCTGCATGGTATTTATCTTATTAAAGAGTTGTCGGCAAAGACACTCGACTACGTTCTTAGCTTCGGGGAGAGGCTATCTGCAAAAATAATCTGTGAGGCACTTAGAGACAAAGGCGTAGATGCAGAATATCTTGATAGCAGGAGTTTGATTAAGTGCGACGACAATTTTGGATATGGGAGGGTATATTTTGAACTTACAAATAAGAAAATTTCAGAATATTTTCCGGAACATTCAAAATTACAAATTGTTACTGGATTCATAGCCTCTACTCAAAAGGACGAGACAATAACATTAGGCAGAGGAGGATCTGATTATACTGTATCAATACTGGGAGCTGCACTTAATGCAGACGAGATTGAAGTGTGGACAGATGTTGACGGTGTAATGACTGCCGACCCAAGGAAGGTAAAACGAGCATTTTCTATACCCACACTCACATATGATGAGGCAATGGAGATGTCCCATTTTGGAGCCAAAGTAATTTACCCTCAGACAATGCAACCGGCAATGGACAAAAACATTCCAATAAGGATAATGAATACATTCAACCCGGGCTTCCCGGGGACAGTGATAGGTAAAAGCACCGGTGAGGAAAGATTCGCAATTAAGGGTATATCATCTATTGACGATATTTCTGTTTTATTGGTACAGGGCAGCGGTTTGATGGGTGTGGCAGGTATCTCCAAGAGACTCTTTGGAGCCTTGGCAAATGGTAAGATAAACGTGATACTCATTTCACAGGCCTCTTCTGAGCACTCAATATGTGTGGCCGTACTTCCTAAAAGTGCCGGTACTGCAAAAATGCTCATAGAAGAGGAGTTCAGATACGAAATTCAGGCAAAGATTGTTAATGAGGTGTCTGTGGAAAACAACCTCTCTATTGTTGCTGTTGTAGGTGACAAGATGCAGCGCACACCCGGAAACGCTGGGAAGATATTTCAGGCACTGGGAAAAAACGGGATAAACATTGTTGCAATAGCCCAGGGTTCTTCCAAATTAGACATATCTGCGGTTATATCTAAGAACGATGAATCGAAGGCACTCAATGCAATCCATGACGCATTCTTCCTTTCGGGGCATAAGTCCTTAAACCTGTTTGTTATTGGAACCGGACTTATAGGCAGGACTCTGTTTACTCAGATAAAAAACCAGCTGGAGTTCCTATCTACCGATTTAATGATTGACCTAAAGATAGTAGCTGTTGCCAATAGTAGAAAGATGCTTTTCGATACAAGCGGACTTTCTCTGGAAAGCTGGGAAACACAGTTAATGAATACAGGAGAACAAAGCGACCTGGATGTTTTTACAAAAAGAATGAGCGAAATTAACCTGCCTAACTCAATTTTTGTAGACTGCACTTCAAGTGAACTGCTTCTTGCCAGGTATCCGGATATTCTTGCCTCCAGTATCTCCATTGTAACCCCAAACAAAAAAGCAAACTCAAGCAAGTACGATTTTTATCTTCAACTTAAACAACTTGCTCAGAAACACAACGTAAAGTTCCTTTATGAGACAAATGTGGGTGCCGGGTTACCAATTATTAGCACACTTCACGACCTTGTTGCCAGCGGAGACAAGATACTTAAAATCGAGGGGGTATTATCGGGGACATTGAGCTATATATTCAACACATTTGATAGAAGCAGGACTTTTTCCCAAATAGTACGTGATGCACAAAAGAGAGGATTCACCGAACCCGACCCAAGAGATGACCTTAACGGGCTGGATGTTGCCAGAAAATTGTTAATTTTAGTGCGCGAAGCCGGTTATAAGCTTGAGATGGAAGAGATTCAACTGGAGAGTCTAGTTCCGGCAGAAATGAGCCTCAGTGGAAGCGTTGAGGAATTTTTATCTGATCTGGAGAGATACGATTCCCTATTCAATGAAAGAAGAGAGAACGCTCAAAACGAGGGGAAGGTCCTGAGATATATTGCCAGTTATGAAAACGGTAAAGCAGAGGTGGCACTTAAGGCCGTGGACAAGTATCATCCATTCTACTCCCTACACTCAAATGATAATATAATCTCCTTCAAGACAATCTATTATAATGAAAGACCAATTGTCATTCAAGGACCGGGCGCAGGAGCAGAAGTTACATCGGGAGGAATTTTTGCCGATATAATAAGAATAGGTAATTTTTTATCATAACGAAAAAATCACAACAATAATATGAAAAAGGAAATAAGAGTTTTCGCACCGGCATCGGTTTCGAATATCGCATGCGGGTTTGATGTGATGGGATTCGCTATAGATGAACCGGGAGACGAAATTGTTTTACGTATTTCGGATAATGAGGGCGTAACAATAACAAAAATAACAGGAGAGAACGGGAGATTACCACTTGAAGCAGATCTAAATACTGCCGGTGCCCCTCTCCTTTCTATGATTGAAAAGCTGCATATTACTTGCGGAATAGAGATGGAGATTCATAAAAAAATGCCCCTTGGCAGTGGCCTTGGTTCAAGTGCCGCAAGTGCCGTTGGAGCAGCATTTGCGCTTAATGAACTATTAGAGTTGAGGCTCAGCAAAGAGGAGCTACTTCCCTTTGCTATTGAAGGTGAGAAAATTGCAAGTGGTTCGGTTCATGCCGACAATGTTGCGCCGTGTCTCTACGGAGGCTTTGTCCTAATCCGAGGGTATAATCCGGTAATAGATGTTGTAGAGATAGAGGTGCCTGAAAATCTATACTGTACGGTTATTCATCCGCAGATAGAGATTTCTACAAAAGAGGCCAGAAAAATACTGCCAAAGACAATTCCTCTCGCAGATGCTATAACCCAATGGGGCAACACAGCCGGATTGGTTGCCGGTCTGCTCAAGAAGGATTTCGGTCTTATTGGAAGGTCTTTACAGGATGTTGTAATTGAGCCGGTGCGCTCTATGCTGATTCCCGGTTTCGACGAGATTAAAAAGGCAGCAATGGATTCCGGTGCCTTGGGTTGCAGTATTTCGGGTTCGGGACCATCTATTTTTGCCCTCTCCTCTTCTCTGCATACAGCAGTTGAAACAGGCAACTCTATGAAAACTGCGCTGCAGAGATTTGACCTTTCAGGAGAAGTGTATGTGTCAAAAATAAATAAAAACGGCCCACGTATTATTTAACTAAAATAAGTCCGAAGCGAATATGCAATTATACAGTACAAATGACAGAAACAATATAGTCAGCTTCTCAGAGGCGGTTGTAAAAGGAATAGCAGATGATGGTGGGCTTTTCCTGCCTGTAAGTATTCCGACTCTCCCAAAATCGTTTTTTAAGGAGATGGAAAGTCTCTCTTTTCAGGACATAGCACATATCATTTCAAAAGAGCTGCTTAAGGACGAAATTTCAGATAATGATTTGAACAAAATAATCTCCGGGAGTCTTGATTTTCCTGTTCCGCTGGTAAAGTTGGACCAAGGTTTAAACATTCTGGAACTTTTTCATGGACCTACACTTGCATTTAAGGATTTCGGAGCCAGGTTCATGGCGGCGATGCTTTCACATATCACCAGAGATAGCAAGGAAAACACAGTTATATTGGTTGCAACTTCGGGAGATACCGGTAGTGCTGTTGCAAACGGATTTTATGGCATAGAAGGCATTCAGGTAGTGCTGCTTTACCCATCGGGCAAGGTAAGTCACATACAGGAGCAGCAGCTGACAACTCTGGACAAAAATGTAACAGCACTTGAAATCAAAGGAACATTCGACGATTGTCAGAGACTTGTAAAACAGGCATTTGCCGATAATGAGATTAAAAGTGCAATAAAACTCTCCTCCGCTAATTCAATAAACATTGCCAGGTTGCTTCCCCAGTCCTTTTATTACCATTATGCCTATGCGCAACTAAAAGACAAAAGCAAACCTGTTATATTCTCTGTACCGAGCGGTAACCTTGGCAACCTTACGGGAGGGTTACTTGCAAAGGAAATGGGTCTGCCTGTACATAAGTTCATTGCGGCAGTGAATGCAAACGATATTCTGCCACAATACCTGCATACAGGCAAGTTTGTTCCAAAGCCATCTGTCCAGACAATATCAAATGCTATGGATGTAGGCAACCCTAGCAACTTTGCCAGAATCGTAAGTATGTACGACAATAGCAGGGAGAGAATAGATGGTGTTGTATTCAGCAGGTCATACTCAAATCTGCAAACAGAAGCGTCTATAAAAGAGCTGTTTACAAAATACGACTATGTTGCCGACCCTCACGGGGCTGTTGGGTATGCAGCACTTAAGGATTATTTAAGTGAATTCCCCGGTAATTACAATTCAATAATTCTGGAGACGGCTCACCCTGCAAAATTCAGCGACATTGTTGAGAAAATCATTGGTAAAGAGGTGAATATGCCGGACCGACTGGCTCAATGCATGAAAAAGGATAAGAGATCCATAAAAATATCTTCCGATTTTGAGGATTTTAAATCGTTCTTAGCTACTTTTGCAGCAGATAAAAACATAATATGAGCGATGTCCTTAACCACGAATGTGGAATTGCACTAGTGCGGCTGTTAAAACCGTTGGATTTTTACCAGAAGAAATACGGATCATACCTTTACGGACTAAACCGGCTATATATCCTAATGGAGAAGCAGAGGAACCGTGGTCAGGAGGGTGCCGGAGTGGTGGGTGTAAAGCTCGACATGCCTCCAGGGTTCAAGTATATGGACCGTGTCCGTTCTTGCGGAACCAATCCAATACAGGAGGTATTCAACACAATTCATGAACCTTTGCGTACAACCGATTTAAAAGCAAAAGAGGCAGCCTGGGCTAAGCAGAATCTCCCGTTTGTCTCGGAGGTATATCTTGGACACCTAAGGTATTCTACTTTTGGCAAGAACAACATAGACCTTGTTCATCCTCTCAAGAGGTCGAGCAACTGGCGCAGCCGTAATCTTGCATTGGCTGCCAACTTCAACCTTACCAATGTAGATGAGCTTTTTCAAAGCCTCATCAAAGCCGGACAGCACCCTCGCAACTATGCCGATACAGTAACACTACTGGAAAAAGTTGGCTATTACATGGATGGTGAGATACAGAACAAGTATCATCAATATAGTGATGAGGGCAATACCAAACTGGATATATCTCCTATGATTGAGGCGAATATGGACTGGGTAAGTATTCTTTCTAAAAGCAGTGCCCATTGGGATGGTGGATATGCTGTTGCCGGAGTTGTCGGTCATGGCGATGCATTTGTGATCCGTGACCCGTGGGGAATCCGTCCGGCATATTACTATAAGGACGATGAGGTTGTGGTTGTGGCATCGGAAGGCTCGGTAATAAGAACGGCATTCAGAGTAGACGACACCAACATTCAGGAGATTAAACCCGGATACGCCCTGATAATAAAGAAAGATGGTACAACAAAAGAGGAGATGGTCCGTGAACCGCAGAAGAGAAGCAGTTGCTCATTTGAGAGAATTTATTTTTCACGGGGAAATGACCGTAACATATACAAGGAGAGGAAAAAGCTTGGAGAGTTGCTTACACCGCAACTAATCCAGGCTGTTGACGGTGATCTGGACAATACGGTTTTCTCTTTTATCCCAAATACCGCTGAGACCTCATTCTATGGAATGGTCAAGGGGATCCAGAAGTATATGGTGGAGGAAAAAATGCGTCAGATTAGGGCAGGTAAGGATTCGTGGAGCGAGGAGTCTCTTGGGGAAATAATTTCCCGAGAACCTCGCGTTGAAAAGATCGTTATAAAGGATGCCAAGCTCCGGACTTTCATTACATCCGACGGCGACCGCGACGAGATGGTTGGACATGTGTATGACGTTACTTATGGAGCAGTAAGAGAGACTGATAATCTAATTGTTATTGACGACTCAATTGTACGGGGAACCACCCTTAAACAGAGCATACTCAGAATACTGGACTCCCTGAATCCAAAACGGATAATTATTGTCTCCTCTGCCCCTCAGATCCGTTACCCGGACTGTTACGGTATTGATATGACACGAATGGGAGAATTCATTGCCTTCAATGCTGCAATCGAACTTTTGAAAGAGAGGGGAATGGAGAGAGTAATTGACGATGTCTACAATAAATGCAAGGCACAGCAAGGGTTGCAAAAGGAGGAATATATAAATTACGTTAAGGAGATATATGCCCCTTTCACAAATGAAGAGGTCTCAGGCAAAATTGCTCAAATGGTTAAAAACGACCACATAAAAGCCGAAGTAACAGTTGTGTTTCAAACAGTAGAGAACCTTCATGTTGCGTGTAAGGAGAATAGCGGGGACTGGTATTTTTCCGGGGACTACCCTACCCCGGGCGGCAACAAGGTTGTAAACACTGCGTTTATAAACTGGGTTGAGAAGAGAGACGAGAGATCGTACTAAATAACCCCGTTTATTTAAAATTATTCGTAATCCGTTGTCTGTCTTCTTGCTCTTTATCGTTCTTAAGATAAAGTTCGATTAGAATTATCTTATTTTCTTGTTCGAAGTATGCATATACAAGACGCAAACCCGAGTTAACTCCTCTGCCTTTTAGTGATTTACAGGCAATTTTCTTGATTTTTATTATACAACTATGCAAACCCAGATTATCTATCCTATAACTGAAGGGAGGTCTCTCATCTGGGAAAATCTCCAAAACCCTCCTCACAATTTCAATATCCTCATTAAGTGTTCTGTATCTTTTCAAAAGGATTTTCAGATCCTTTTTGAATTCCGGCAACTCATCAAAGATCATAACTCTTCCTCATTATTGTCGTAGTTTCTGACAGAATATGGGATATCTCTGTAAAAAGCCAATTCATAATTTATCTCCTCTCCCTCCTTTGAAGCAAGCCATGGAATATCTTTATGAGAATAATTACTTATTGCAGACGCTGACCAGTCGCTCATCTGGTTAAGAACCCTGTCTATTACCTCCTTTTCACTTGCTTTTAACTCTGTAAGGTTAGCTTTTTCCATTGGAATATAACGGGTTTGAGGAAAACCGTGATATTCTGCTTTTACTCTTTGCAAAAGGCTTTTCTCTATCATTTGGGAAATGATGGAATCCAGATTTTGTGGAACCGGACCATAAGGCACCTTTCTATATGTTGCACCCGTTAAATGCTCCTCATACTGTTCATAGTAATTGAAATCAGAAAAATAGAGTAACTTGTAAAGAACCGTTTCTCCAACATTTGGCTTTCCGGCACATCTTTCCAGAATGTAAAGCAAGATATTCTTTAGTTTATCTGTTTGCAATACCGGAACAGAAACCCTCTCTGCATTTTGTTTTGATTTTGTTTGGTACAAGGGTTCGGGTTCCTGAACAATGGAAAATTCATAAGACATGAAATCATCCAATGAAAAACCTAAAATTATGGACATATTTTGTAGTTCCAGAATATCTACACATCTGTTTCCCAGTTCTATCTGAGCCAATGAAGGTCGTGACATTTTAATGCTCTTTGCCAAATCTTTTTGAGATAATCCCTTCATTTTCCGAAGGTTGGCAATTCTTTCCCCAATTTGTTTTTGCGACAATTTTATATTCATAATTATCCTGTTTTTCTGCAATATTAATACAAAGATAATAATGTTTTATTATCTAACATTTCAATGTTTTATTTTTATTGTAAATATTTTATAGTTTTACACAATTGTTCTAAATTCAGCCATTATGACCATCACTGTCAGCCCCTCCATCAAACTCAAGCAGCTTGAGTTATCTGATGCTCCTGACATCTTCAGAATCATCGACTCACAACGCGAATATCTGCGCAAATGGCTACCGTTTGTAGATTATACAAAGGAGGTGACAGACACCAGGCTATTTATAATTTCCACACTGGACACTCCGGAAAAGAGAAGTGAACTCACCTTTGTAATCCATCTCGATGGTAAATTCGTCGGTCTTATAGGTTTTAAAGATACCGACAAGGCAAATAAAAAAACAGAAATCGGGTACTGGCTGTCGGAAGCGTATCAGAAACGGGGAATTGTCACCCAGTCCGTTAAAAGGCTGATGGAGTTAGCATTTGAAGAGCTGGAAATAAACAGGATACAGATAAAGTGTGCCACCGGAAACATACCAAGTAAGAGTATTCCTCAGAGGCTCGGATTCACTCTTGAGGGTATTGAGCACGACGGTGAGTTACTTTCCGACGGTGTATTCACAGATCTGGAGGTTTACAGTATGTTAAAGAAGGATTTCAAGAAACTTAAATATCAACAGTAGATGCATATCAACACAAGAAGAGTTTTTAATAATTTTTATCTTTATACCAAAATATAATATCAATTTCAGATGAAAGACAAATCTAAAGAGCTGACTGCATCTGTCATACTTGTGAATGACAAACTCCATTTCTCAGGAAATGTTGCAGGAAACGAACCAATATCCATAGACTACACCCCTCCCCTGGGCGACAATCTGGGCTACACTTCACTTGAGCTGCTACTCTTGAGCCTTACATCCTGCATTGGTAGCGCCATACTTACATTCCTTAGAAAGATGGGAAAAACCATTCTGGCTTGTGAAATTCATGCAGACGGAACGAGAAAGCAAGAACACCCTACCGGTTTCAGCAAAATTACTGTTAACATTATTGTAAAATCGCCAGATGTTACTGATAATGACATGTTAAGGGTTATAAAATTGTCGGAAGACACCTATTGTCCGGTTTGGTCTATGTTAAAGGGCAATGTAGTTGTTGATACTAAGTTTACTATAGACAAATAAACCAGATATATATGCAAATTGATTTTTTGCCAATGAGTATGGACCATTGCAAGGGAGCGATGGACATATACAACTATTATGTTGAGAACAGCCTGGCTGCATACCCCGACAAGGCAATGCCTTATGAGTTTTTCGGTAAGTTCCTCGAAATTACTAAAGGATACCCGGCTTATACAATTTTTTCAGAAGATGAGATTATCGGGTTCTGTTTTCTGAGGGCACATAACCCCTACCCAACATTCAGGGAGTGTGCAGAGATAACATACTTCATAAAAAGCGGCGTCACAGGGAAAGGTGTGGGCAAACTAGCTCTTGACAAGCTGGAATATGAGGCAAGGGAGATGGGTATAAAGACAATTCTGGCCAGTATATCATCGGAAAATATTCAGAGTCTTTCTTTTCACGAAAATAACGGATTCCGTCAGTGCGGAAGATTTGAAAAAATCATTACTAAACATGGTAAACAATTCGATATTATCTGGATGCAAAAATTTATCTGCCAGTTAAAATAAACTATATGAAACCAAAAAACCTAAAAAAACAGGGATGGGCACTTCGAATAATTTTGGGTGTCCTGCTTGCTTTCGGAGCACTTAACGCCTTTGGTGGAGGTTATTACGCAATGAGCGGAGCAGAAGGAGTTCCCCGTGAGTGGCTGGAGGGAAGCCCATTTGACAGCTATTTTATTCCGGGTCTTTTCCTCTTTGTTATTATTGGCGGTGCGTTCCTGACTGCCAGTATCATCGTTTTCTCCGGCCACTGGATTGCCAAATTTTCTGCAATTATATCTGTTTTAATTGTATATATCTGGCTGGCCGTACAAATGTTAGTCATTGGCTATGTATCATGGATGCAACCGGTTACTGCAATATTCGGAGTTGTTGTTCTGGTATTGGCATGGTTCCTGCCAAGTGTCCTTAAACGCGACTGATACTTTGCAGTAGATTTTAGCAAGTATTTATTTGATAGAGTCTTACATAAACAGCATTTTGTAAAATTCTCAAAACAATTATGAAAAATATTTTAAAAACAATCGGTAAAATACTCCTTTACACATTAGGAGTGATTCTGACAATTCTCTTATTACTAACCGTTTTTCTCTGGATAATAAGTCCGGGAAAACCAGACCCAGTAACAGGCATTAACGGAGAAACACTCCCAATGAGCATCTCTACTATAGAAAAGGTGACCCTTGGCGGGGTGGAACAATATCTTATCATCCGCGGTGCGGATTCGACCAAACCTGTAATGCTTTATCTGCATGGCGGACCGGGAAGCCCCGAGTTTACATTTATGAAAGCTACAAACAGGTCAATAGAAAACAATTATTTGATGGTTTACTGGGAGCAGCGTGGAGCAGGCAAGTCGTTTTCAGAAAAAGTTCCTGAAGAGAGCATGAACCTGGAGCAGTTCATCGAAGATACACGAGAACTAAGTATGATTCTTGCAAAACGTTTCAAACAGGAGAAAATCTTTCTGATGGGTCACTCCTGGGGTTCATTTCTGGGCATTCAGACAGCATACAGATATCCTGAACTCTATCATGCATACTTTGGAATAGGACAGGTCTGCGCCCAATACAGGGCAGAAAAAATTTCATTTGAATGGGTTAAGGAGCAGGCACAGAAACAGAACAACGAGAAAGCAATTAAAAATCTGTCGGAAATGACATTTCCCGATTCTTTGGCAAACATAGATGTATGGTTGAAGTATATGATGTACGAGAGGCTTTATGTGTCAAAATTCGGGGGTGGAGTAACGCATGAGATGACAAGCCTGTTGCCTGTCTTAAAGATGGTTCTCTGTGCCAAAGAGTATACCTTGGGTGAGAAACTGGGATACATGTCCGGTAGCATCTACTCTTCCAAACATCTATGGAACGATGTAATAGGCAAGAACCTCTTTAACGAAATTGACAGTATGCAGGTACCGGTATATATCTTTCAGGGGAAATATGATTATCAGACACCCACCTCTGTCGCAAAAGAGTTCTTCGATCAGCTGAAGGCCCCTGTGAAAGAGTATTTTTACTTCGAAAATTCTGCCCACAGCCCGGTAATGGAGGAGGTAGAGAAGTTTAATGCTATTGTAAAAGATAAGACGGCATTAACATTGACGTCTGTAAGGTAACGCTGTTCAGTTATTTCTTCAAATACTTCTCAAGCCACCTATGTGTCTCGTATAAAACGTGCAGCACACTCTCTTTTGCGCTATATCTGTGTGCCTCAAAAGGGAGTTGCACGTAGCGGACCGTGCCGCCCAGTCCTGCGAGTGCATGGTACAATCTTTCCGACTGAACCGGAAATGTTCCCTGATTATTGTCCAGTTGGCCGTGAATTAGCAGAATGGGAGTTTTTAGGCTGTCGGCATAATTGAAAGGAGACATCTGGTTGTAGAGAGACTGTGCCTTCCAATAGTTGCGCGATTCGCTCTGGAACCCGAAAGGCGTCAGGCTTCTGTTGTATGCTCCACTTCTGGCAATTCCCGCCTTGAAGAGTTTTGTATGTGCAAGAAGATTGGCAGTCATGAATGCTCCGTATGAATGTCCCCCTACCGCTACCCTCTCCTTATCACCTACCCCTATCGAATCCAAATAGTTGATAGCTGCCTCAGCATCCATCACTAACTCCTTTATAAAGCGGTCATTAGGCTCCTTTTTCTTATTTTCTGCTACTATAGGAACTGCAAAATCGTCTAGTACGGCGTAACCCTGAGTGGCCCAATAGAGAGGGGAGGAATAGCCCGGGCGGGCAAAGGCATATCTTGCTGCTCTTCTCTTTTCTGCCAAAGCTCTTGTCTTATATTCATACGGGTATCCCCACATAAATACAGGCAGTTTACCCTGTTTAGTCGGGTCGTAATTTTCAGGCAGATAAAGATTTGCCGTTAATGTAAGCCCGTCGGCCCTTTTATAGGAGACAAACCTCCTTTGCATTTTCTGTATCGAAGGGTAAGGATCGTGGAAATTAGTAAGTTGTCTGGATTTTTTACCTTTAATATCTACCAGAAAGTAATTGGGGACATCTGTGTTTGACTCCTTTCTGGAAATGAACTTCAGCTTTTTAAAGTCAGTAATTGCTTCAACCGTTTCTAAGAATGGAGCCTTTCCTGTCCAGACATTTTCAATTTTGGCTGTCTTTGTATCTATCTTGTCTATGAACCAGAAGTTGTCTCCCTCGCTGTCCCTGCGTTTGCTGTCGGTCAGATAGAAAAGGGAATTTTTCTCATCAGTATATAAAATTTTCTCTCCAAATTGATTATTAACCATATATGGTCTGCCAAAAACCGGAAAGTTGCCAATGGTGTCAAGCTCTGTTGTCTGCGATATCAGTAGCCTTGGATTGACTGTAGTGTCGCAAGGAACAAAGCTAAATGTATTTCTGAGTTTGGCTTTCGTATCCGTTGTGGTAAAAAGCGCGAAGGTCTTGTTACACCATACAAGATTGTCTACCCTGCCTTCCGATTTAAGTATAATGGTTTTCTCAGATGTAAATGGTGCATCCTGCTGATATATAAATGTTTTTTGTTTTGGGGCATCACTTTTCACAGTATCTCCATAATCAGCCGGTCGGTTTCCCCCGTCTCTCCCTCCCCTTGAAGCAGATTCCGACTCATTCCATACCAAGGTTTGGGGCAAATCCGATCTCCAGCGCCAGTTTGACTCCTTCATGCCCCTTTTTGTGGTTCTTACAGAGTCTTGCATTGCGGTATCGTCAGCAAAATCTTCGTCCGGCCTCATGGACAGGTTGCCAACTTTGTTATCTTCAAGCACTTTCACAAACTCACCTTTGATGTTCCACACCTCGGTTTTGTATGGATACGACTGGTGCCCCCTTTGATATGAGTATGGCTTCTGCTCGGTTGTCACTATCATGTACTCCTTGTTGGGCGACAAAGAAAGGCTTCTGTAGAGCGCAGGTTTGCCTACTATAGTATTGCCGGCTGAGGAGAAGAGTGCAAGTTGAGAAGTGGCAAAATAGTCAAAAATCTGCTCGTCATAATAAGATGCAATCATATCGGGCGAAGTTCTAGCAGAGCGGCCGGCTCCTTTATGCTCCTGCACAACAGGACCTTCCGGGATTGGTTTTGACTCTGGTTTTAACCCTGCATTGTCGGGAACGCATTTATACAGAATTCTTTCGTCATCGAGAAACGAATAAGGTTCGCTCAGCACAGCATTCAGTTTTAATGTGTTCAGTTTCTCCGATACGGCAGTTACTGCGTCTACCCTCCACAGTTCAAGTTTTTGAGGAGTATTATTAATGAAACAGAAATATTTGCCGGAAGGTGACCAATCAATATTGGAAATTTTGGCATTCTGTGGAAGGCCGGTCACCTGATTAATGCTTCCACTTTCCACATCCAATATAGAAAGTTCATTGGAAAATTGCTGACGGGTATTGCTGAAATTAGGATCTATCCTTAATCCTGCAACTCTGAACTCCGGCCCTGCTATATACGACAGTTCGCTCATCGAACTCTCCTTTCTTGAAATGACAGCTTTTTTGTAGTCGTTGCTGAACGCCACCTCCGGAAGCGGTTTTGCCGAGATTATCTCTACAATCTCTTTTGGCGGCTGCATATAACTTATTTTCTGAGCAGAAATAAGGCCTGTTAAAAATAATAACAAAAGACCCAGCGAGAGTTTAGGGAAGCTTTTCATTGTTTTTATTCTAAGTTTTATACAAATATAACATTCTATGCTATTCACAGGCCGATGAATTTATGCCAAAGAATCAAAAAATTTCAAGCATATTTTTACATCAAAAATTACATAACGTTCTAAAATCGTTTGTGGGCGTGGATAGTGCTGATTGTTAAGAACTTGTTCATAAATATATTTCCATTTTCAAATATTTATATTATAACTTTAATCATTGATTCTCAGGGGTAATATTAACATATTTCTATATGGAACGTGCCCAAATGATATTTTTGATGGGTGGCCATGATCTTGAAATGGCCGAGATCCGCAGGATTGCCCAAAACAACAGGATACGTTGTTTGGACTATGTCGTACAAAAAATTACAGAAGAAAATGAAATGCTGACTTATCCGAATTCAAAAGGATTATCGATTAGGCATATAATGCATCGATATTTCGCAATTTCAAATAATTTTAATTCAATTATTACTTTTTGCACACATAATAAAATATAGATGAAAAAATGGAAGAAAAAATTCAATCAATCGAACCTCTTCTTTTAGTTAAAGGAGATGTCTCAGGTATTCAAGAGTTCATTTTCAATGTCAAGAGTAAAGGTGCAGCTAGGTCACTAAAGTCCAAATCCTTTTTTATAAAAGCGATATCTCTTCTTTCTGCTAATTACCTCTTTAAAGAATTTGGTGTTGCAGAAAAAGATCAGGATGAATACACTATTAGTATATCCGGTGGTAATTTCTTCATTCTCTTGCCATACAAAAAAAATAAGGACGAATTATTTTCCAAGTACAAAAAAGCTAATGTAGAGTCGTTAAGTAAAATTGGGTTAAATATTGTATTAACTAGTACAAAATTCAACATAAATGAAAGTTATGGAAGTCATTTAAGTGAACTAAACAAAAGAAATGCAACGGAAAAGCTGAAGCTCTTTAATGATTCAGAGTATAAAGATATATTTAGCCCTTTTCAAAATGAAAAAGAAAATTTTGATTTTAGTATACTATCATTAAAAAACCGTCCCTCATTTTCAATTGAACAAATTAGTGACATTTCTCTGTCTATTACTGAAGAATCAATCAACTTTTTAGGATTCAAGCTTAGTCTATTGAATAGTCATTCAGGGAAGTATAAATTGACAAATACATTAGATACATTTTTCCCTCATGAAAAGAACAATCAACCTATAACATTTGAAGATTTAGCAGGTGGTTTTGGGAAAACAGCAAAACTTGGGATACTAAAAATGGATGTTGATAATCTTGGCACTTATTTTCAAGATGTATTGAGTTACCAAGAGCACAAAAAACTTTCAGAATTGTTTCGGATTTTTTTTGAAGATATATTATTAAAGCTTATTAAAGGAAAATATTCAGATTCTGTTTACAATATCATCTCTGGTGGTGACGATTGCTTTTTTGTAGGCAATTGGAAAATGATCATTGATCTTGCAATAGAGATTAATAAGGAATTTGATATTTACTGGAAAAATAATCATTTTTCATTCTCTTGCAGAAAGGACCCTACGATATCTGCTGGGATAGTAATAGTAAATGCCAAATTTCCTGTTGTTCGTTTTGCAGAGTTGGCAGAAGATGCATTACTACAAGCCAAGTTGAAAGACGCATCCGTTAAGAATGCCATGTGTCTATTTAATATCGTCATTCGTTGGAGTGATTGGAATGAGATCAAGGGTATCAAGGCAGAACTTGAAAAATTTGTACCTAATAATGCCCGATCATTGTTAATGAATGCCCGTAATGCAGTTTTAAATAAAAAGGATATTGAGAAAGCAGAACTTTCTGACTACTGGAAACTAGCCTACTATTTAAGAGAGGTAAGGAATCAAGGTAAACAAGAAGACTTAAACAAAATTCTTGATGTCTTTGAAATACAATTAAACAAATCTATCGATTCAGGAGATGTAAGATATCGGTACTTTTTCCCAATTGCTGCACGGTTACTAGAATTAGAATCAAGACAATAAAAACTAAATAATTATGGAAAATAATAACATTAATTTCATTGAAAGATATTTTCATGATACAGCAGATTCTGTTTTGAATATTGATTCTGCTGATAATTTAATTGTAAAAAAAATCATTTCAGACACCAAGCTAATGATGAAAGAAGTATGTAAAGCTGGTGCAATCACCTACTCCCAACTCAGGAATGTATATCAATTAATGAAAGAGGATGGGATGACCTTTAAGGACATACAACTTGTCCGGCCTAAAATTGCCTATGTACAAGCTCGATTAGAGAAGAAGGAGGGACAGAAATTTCTTGAAATGATCGATGATTTTATTGAACGTATTGATCCTGACGAAGCAAAAGCTGCTGAGCAAATCAAAAATTTACAGGCATTTATGCAATCAATTGTGGCATATCATAAACTTAACTCTTAAAAAATAACGAATCATGGCAAAATTAATTTATAAAATCGCAATAACCGGTGATATACACGTGTTAACTGGGTTACATATTGGTGGATCCGATTCTGATCTGGATATTGGAGGAATTGATAATTCTGTAATTAAAACGAAAAATGGCATCCCTTTTATCCCAGGCAGTTCATTAAAAGGAAAAATTAGAGATTTGATTGCCCGAAGTAAGGGTTATACTGATATCAAGGATGATAAGGCTGAAACGCTGACACTTTTTCATGGCACATTAGTAACTAAAAGAAATTTTCAAACTGGAAAAGAACTAACAGTCAAAACTATCCCGACAAGATTGATAATCCGGGATTGCTTTGTCCAAAACAAATCGGAAAAACTTGAGGAAAAAGCGGAGAATACAATTAACCGGTCAACTGGGGTTGCAAACCCCCGCCATATAGAAAGAGTTTCTCCTGAAACCATCTTCACATTAGATATGATCTTGGATGTTTATGATGTTGATAAAGCAAATATTGAAAAAATATTAGAAACACTTGATCTTGGTTTTAGACTCTTGGAAAGTGATTATTTAGGAGGTAGTGGTTCTCGCGGTTACGGTAAGATAGAATTCAAAAAAATTCAAACAAGTTTTCCGTTTAAAGGAGATGAACCGTCACAGGAAGTAAAGGATTTCAAATTCTTAAAATAATGGAATTAGTCCGCTTCCCTTTAAAACCGATGGAACATTTCCATTTTGGAGAGATTTCACTTGATGAGAAGTCGAATATCTCAACCACTTCTTCTTTTCCGCATTCTGACACCCTTTTTTCATCACTTGTGAATAATTATGCACAGATTCATGAAAAAAAGGAAGTAGATAAATTTGTTGAGTCTTTTGAAAAAGGAGAAACGACTATTTCATCTATGTTTTATTACTTAAAAATTGACGAACATATCATATATTTTCTTCCTATACCGCTTTCATTCTATACACAGGACATAAATAGAAATGATTATAAAAGATTCAAAAAAATTGAATTTGTATCAATAGCTGTTTGGGAAGAAATTAAGAAGGCAAACGATTTCTTTGATGAAAGCATTTGTTTGATTATTCAGAATAAGTTTGTGGTATTAAAAAAGGAAATCGACTCTGATTTTGCAAAAAAAGTTGAGATATATTCTAAAATAACGCAACCAAAGGTGCCTATTCGTTGGGTCGATGACAATGCAACAATATATTTTGAAACTGACATTGAAATTGCCGACAATTCTGGTTTGAATAGTTCTGTAGAAGTGGGATATTACTTTTTATATCGTTCCGTTAATCCAATAGAAATGGAAGAAGCCATCAAAATTCTTGGATTGAGTGGTATTGGGGGCGGTCGATCAACAGGAACAGGAGAGCTTAGTACCCCAGTTGTTGAAATAAACAATCCATTTGACATGATTAGTTCTGCTAATGAAAACTACTGTAGTATTTCTTATTCCATTCCTACCAATGAATTCGAATTCAAAAAATTTGTATTGTACGAAACTAAAATCAGGGGTGGAAGAAAGATGGATATAGGGAAACAACAATTTGTAAGAATGGTGAAAGAAGGTGCTGTTTTATCTGATTTGGCTAAAGGAACGTTGATGCAAATTGGTACTGATGATCAAGGTAATCGAGTATTAAGAAATGGTTTCTGTTTTTTACTTCCTCTAAAATTTAACTAACATGGATGAATATAAACACTATAAGCTACGATGCAAAACGTTGACTCCTGTTCATATAGGCACCGGAGAAAACCTAGCATCGATAGGGGATTACTATACAAGCTCTAATCGGTTATTTATCATTGATAAAGCAAAATTGGATCTGTATATAGATCCTGTAAACAACAAAGATTTTTTTATCCGCTATTTAAGTGAGATTAAAAAAAATGTATCTACGTCGAAATCCGATTTCTCTATTGTTCCATTTTTAAAAGAAAATGGAATTGAACTTGAAAAGGTCACCTCCGAAATGGCTGTACCAATTATCACATCTGGGTACAAATCGCACAAAAACAGTCAGCTTAAACTGGCCATAAAACAAAATAACCAGCTGTATATGCCTGGGAGTTCAATAAAAGGTGCTATTAAAACAGCATTATTTTACAACTATATAAGACATAATCCAGATATTCTTAGCAAATGGAATAAGATTATAGAGAACAGTTTAAACAAACGTGAATATCTCGATGATTGGGCCAAAGTTGTTGAACGCGATTTCAATCAGTTCTTTAAAGGCGAAAAATGTGATTATAATTTGTTACGGGTAGAAGATTCCCCTTCACTAGACATCGCATGTAAGGGTGTATGGGAAACTTGCCGTTTCCATTTATATCATAATAACGATGAAATGGTAACCTGGCTTACTGAAGCTATAGCGGCTGAAACCACTTTCAACCTTGGAATCACAATATTACCAGATATTAATGTCAAATTTCTTGATTATCTTAATGATGGTGATATATCCGAGATATTTCCAATCATTAATAAATTCTCAAAAGATCAGCTGTTAAAAGAAATTGAGGAAATTGAAACATCCCGATTATCACAAGAAGTAAAATCTATAGTTGTTGACCAACTACAGCATCTTTTGAATATTATACAAAATGATAACCAGGCTATAATAAGAATTGGTGCAGGGAAATCATTTTTCTATAATACTGTATGTACTTTATTAGATAAAAAACACATGGAAATTCTTCGATCCATTGTAAAAATAGGAAAGACAGATGAAAGCATATTCCCATTATCAAGGACGATGACTACTGATTACAACATATTCGGATGGGTGTTATTGGAGTTGCCGCCAATAGAAATGGGCGATATTCCGGTAAATATTGTCACCGAGATTGTAAACAACATTACTGAATTAAAAGCAGTAATTGTCGATGATCGAAAGGTCAAGATCAAGATTAATGAAACAGAAATTGAAGCTCAACTTGTTTTACCTATGGAACATAAAAACATCCATCTAACTAAAGGTGAACATGTAAATGTAGTAGTTAAACAAACCAGTAAAGACAAACGTATAATCCAAGTACATTTCAAATCAAAAAAATAATTCTATGAAAAAATTAATAACAATAGCTTTCATCCTGCTACTGAGTTGCAACGGGTGGGCAGAAGAAAAACAACATGTTATTATTGCCGCCACTACTGATTCTTTACAAATTGTAAAGTCAGAACTTACTCAAATCAAAGCAGAATTGTTACAAATAAGCAGTGAATTACAATTTGTAAAAAAAAATATTGGTTATGAACAACTGGAGATTAAAGAATATGTGCATGACAAATATGGAACTTTGTTAAACATTTATGCTATCGGTGGTGCGATCTTTGGATTCTTTTTGACGATTGTCGTAATAACTTATTTGGTCAACTTATTTGTTAAAAACCAAACAATAAAATATTTTGAGAGTAATAAATGGTTTCTTGCTTTAGAAGTTGAAATTGATAAGCAACTTGAACAGAATAAGCTAAAAACAAGAATGAGGATAAATGTACTTTCTGAGGATTTTATTGATGATATGCAATTATATTTAACCGAAAATAAATTCTCTAATGTTAATTATTATAATTTCTCTGGAATAATAAAAGAAGACGAGAAAATCCTTAGCTCTAATCCTCATATCCTTATTATAAACAATCAAAATGACCAATTTGGCCTTAAAAACATTAAACTTGATTCACGAAGTAGTATCCTTGATATAGATATGCCTATCATTAATTTGATTAAATTGATAAAAGTGAAATATCCAAAAGTAGCTGTGTTTTATTTCAATGATAATGCAATAAAACTACCAAGTGAACTGGATAATGGACTAAAAAGTAGTTTTGCTAGTTCGTATGCTTCTTTTTATCATAATCTACTTGATTTAATGAGGTACAAATATCTCGTGATCGATCAAAAGGAATTATAATATTCCGTTCTTCCTGTTTTATCACATTTTGATAATGTGTACATCAAATAATGTTTTTATTCAATATATATGATCAAAATATCTGTTTATCAAATAACTCCATATCTAACAGAAGGATATACGTTACCTAACATCAAAATCAACAATGGTACTGATTGGTTGAGAGAAGCCATTAATATGTTATATAACCGCAGCAAAGAACGGTTAAAGGTAGCAGGTGTGGTTGTCAACCTGTTTCATAACCACGATGAACAAAGTGGGATTACCATTTCGCGCTATCCGTTGATTCAATTTCAAAAGATAATGTCTGAATATTTTGTAGTAGGAATTAATGAGGGCTGTGTCGCACTTGAAGAGTTATTTGCCGGTATGCAGCCGGTTGTTCGGATCTCTGAACAACTTCATATTGCTGTAAAAAAGATTTTTGAATCTGAAGTACCCGCAACAGAAACAAAGCAGGTATATGTTTATAAATTAACGAACTGGTTACCTTTTAGTAACGACAACTACAAACTTTTCAAGAATATAGTTACGCTATCTGAAAAAGTAGCATTTCTTGAACAAATCTTAAAAAATCATTTGGTAAAAGACTTTTCTCAATATTTATCTCTGAACTTTAGTGATCTGACGGTTCAGGTTCATTTAACTGGAATTGACAGTTTCACGCGAAGTTGCGTTCCTGTTAAAGTAAATAAATACGTTCACGATTTCCAGCCATTTACCGTTATTTTCTCAACAAATCTATTATTACCCATACATATTTGTTTGGGGAACGGAAAGGTATATGGTTTTGGGTTGGTTGAAACCGTCCTATAACCGGCAATATCCTCATCCGAAAAGTTTTATGTCTGCTAAACAAAATATAAGTTATCTATTTAATATATTGCAGAATAAAGCCTTTCCAGAAACAAAAAAAATTGCTGAAAGCTACGTCAATTAAGGATTCATTATTATAATTGTGTTACATTGGCCAATTAGGAGTTAGCTCACTGAAACCTTTTACAGCATCTGCAAACTCCCACTGATGTGGTTGCATTGGCCAATTAGGAGTTAGCTCACTGAAACATACAAAAATATACAGATTGAAACAAGCGCAAATGTTGCATTGGCCAATTAGGAGTTAGCTCACTGAAACTTTTTCACTGATTTCTTCTAACTTTCCCTGAAGAGGTTGCATTGGCCAATTAGGAGTATGCTCACTGAAACAGATTAGCAGATGCTCCAGTGATAAGAATTTTAGTTGCATTGGCCAATTAAGAGTATGCTCACTGAAACCAGCCTCTTTTAAGGCCACCTTATTAGCCATCATCCGGTTGCATTTGCCAATTAGGAGTTAGCTCACTGAAACCCCGTACCGTATACCTCTTCGGAGTAACCCCAGTTGCATTGGCCAATTAGGAGTTAGCTCGCTGAAACCTTTAATCCTTCAGAGATACTATAATGTATTGTTTGTTGCATTGGCCTATTAGGAGTTAGCTCACTGAAACTATAGAGATTTTGGCCCTATTTTCACGTGCCGAGGTTGCATTGGCCAATTAGGAGTATGCTCACTGAAACCAATAACATCATTGCTGGTGCACATAACCCCGTTAAGTTGCATTGGCCAATTAGGAGTTAGCTCACTGAAACCAAAGAATTCACCAGAATACTTTCTACAATAAAATGTTGCATTGGCCAATTAGGAGTTAGCTCACTGAAACAGAAACATTATGGATATGCCGGCGCTGAAAGCTACGTTGTATTGACCAATTAGGAGTATGCTCATTGAAACAGAGTAAAGCCGGCACCTTGCACGACCAATTCGACATTTGCATTGGCCACTTAGGAGTTAGCTCACTGAAACCTACTTCACCTGATAAACCAAAAGACATATTAAAGTTGCATTGGCCAATTAAGAGTATGCTCACTGAAACGTTTCAAAAGCGATCTTTCGCCCTATTTCTTTCAGGTTGCATTGGCCAATTAAGAGTATGCTCACTGAAACTTTCTAGTTCCGATTTTGCCTTTGGTGCTTCTGTCGGTTGCATTGGCCAATTAAGAGTATGCTCACTGAAACTTTTCCTAACAGAATATCTCCACGGATAATTTGAGTTGCATTGGCCAATTAAGAGTATGCTCACTGAAACTTCATCGACGTATTCATAAACATCATTGCTGAAGTTGCATTGGCCAATTAAGAGTATGCTCACTGAAACATATCTATCCATCCCTGTACCTTGCAACTAGGGTCGTTGCATTGGCCAATTAAGAGTATGCTCACTGAAACTATTGGCATGTCGGAATAACCAAAGGCTTCAATGTTGCATTGGCCAATTAGGAGCATGCTCACTGAAACTAATCCATAAAATTATTTTCTTCATAATTTCTGGTTGCATTGGCCAATTAAGAGTTAGCTCACTGAAACTCAATCATTGCTTAATGAATTAATTCCGTTGTTTTTGGTTGCATTGGCCAATTAGAAGTTAGCTCACTGAAACAGGAAAAGTAAGGTTCCACCAGGACTTTGTTGTCGTTGCATTGGCCAATTAGGAAAAATGCTCCCTGAAACTGGGAGAAACGATAACCTCTCAGATAATTATTGTTCTTATCGTCTAAAGTATTATATTTACAATCAATTAAGAATTAATATTATGGACGACTTAAAGAAAGTAAACAACTTGAAACTTTATGAGGAAATCAATATAAAAGATTTCTTTGTTCTACGGGTACCGGGAGGATTTATTTACTCTCGGTCTATTCATTTAGACAAGGAAGAAGAAGAGAATCCTGAATTTTCTTGCTTTGTACCACTCAGTAATGAATTTAAGGAAGTGCCTAAGCAAAAAATTAAAAGAGTCAATTAAAAATCGCAGGAGTTGCATTGGCCAATTAGGAGTTAGCTCACTGAAACTTTTGCCCACTTGATGTGTTTTTCATCACTGGAAGGTTGCATTGGCCAATTAAGAGTTAGCTCACTGAAACTTTTTGTTCGATTTCAAAGTGGCAATCTAAACCGGTTGCATTGGCCAATTAAGAGTTAGCTCACTGAAACCAACCAACTTGAATGCTTTTTGCAAAAATTTTTGTTGCATTGGCCAATTAAGAGTTAGCTCACTGAAACAGAGTGGGTGAGGGAATCTTTTAACTGCTGAAAGTTGCATTGGCCAATTAAGAGTTAGCTCACTGAAACAAGGTTGCTTACAAATTCGCTCTTGCGCTCGTTCGTTGCATTGGCCAATTAAGAGTTAGCTCACTGAAACTATTACACATAAAAGCGGGAGTAACAGATATGCAAGTTGCATTGGCCAATTAAGAGTTAGCTCACTGAAACCTTTCCAGTTCATTATAGATTCTCCCTGTAAAGTTGCATTGGCCAATTAGGAGTATGCTCACTGAAACAATGTCATATGTAATCTCCGTATACCCGTAAAATGTTGCATTGGCCAATTAGGAGTATGCTCACTGAAACAAATAAAAATAGTTACGAGTGCTAAAGAGCACATTGTTGCATTGGCCAATTAAGAGTATGCTCACTGAAACAAATCAGCTTTTCTGATCATAACCTCAACCGCAGGTTGCATTGGCCAATTAGGAATTCGCTCACTGAAACTTGTCATCAATCGGAGAAATAATTTGATACAATTTGGTTGCATTAGCCAATTAGGAGTATGCTCACTGAAACGCAACCCCATCAAAAGCTTTATCGCCCAACCCCAGTTGCATTGGCCAATTAGGAGTTCGCTCACTGAAACTTGTCATCAATCGGAGAAATAATTTGATACAATTTGGTTGCATTAGCCAATTAGGAGTTAGCTCACTGAAACGCAACCCCATCAAAAGCTTTATCGCCCAACCCCAGTTGCATTGGCCAATTAGGAGTTAGCTCACTGAAACTTGTCATCAATCGGAGAAATAATTTGATACAATTTGGTTGCATTGGCCAATTAAGAGTATGCTCACTGAAACATACGTCAGACTCATTGCCAAAAATTCTTGCTTGTGTTGCATTGGCCAATTAAGAGTTAGCTCACTGAAACTGAAATACTACTTTTTGGATTTGCCCTAATCCGTTGCATTGGCCAATTAGGAGTATGCTCACTGAAACATTTTAGCTGTTGAGCCATATGGAAGCATCCCAGTAGGTTGCATTAGCCAATTAGGGGTTAGCTAACTGAAACTCACGAAGGTTCCTGATTAGCAACATGCCATCAATGTTGCATTGGCCAATTAAGAGTATGATCACTGAAACTCATCTTGTGAAAAAGTTATTCCTGCCAGTTTTGTTGCATTGGCCAATTAAGAGTATGCTCACTGAAACTTTCTTCTGGTAAAACTAGCCTCTTTTCATTGTGGTTGCATTGGCCAATTAAGAGTATGCTCACTGAAACTTTTGTGTAGGTATAAAAAAAGTTTGTTTCAGAGGTTGCATTGGCCAATTAAGAGTATGCTCACTGAAACGATTTAATCTTTGGCGGATAGCAAAGGTAAAGAGAGTTGTATTGGCCAATTAGGAGTATGCTCACTGAAACCTCAGCGTTAATGTCCAGGAATCTGTTGCTAAGTAGTTGCATTGGCCAATTAAGAGTTAGCTCATTGAAACCAAAAAATAAAATTAAGTGTTTCCATAATATTTGTTGCATTGGCCAATTAAGAGTATGCTCATTTGAATGTTTTTCTCTCTGCCAAAGTCCTTAACAGTTATCTGATAATCAAATGATTAAATATTTATCTTATTTATAGACAATTGCGCATATATTTGTAAATCATGCATATACTACTGTCTCTGGCAGAGACTGTAGTAGTTCATTAGAAATGAGAAACATATATATTCGTCTGTTAGTCAATTATTTACTAACAGCTTTGCCAAAGGTGGCAATAAAAAACGGGGACCCAATTTCGAATCCCCGTTTTCATTAAATTGTCTATGTACTACTTACGTCAAACTCCGTCAGAGTTATATCCTCCTGTCTATTTTTTGGGTACACCAGATGCGTCCCCATGTACCCCCATGAATGCAAACAGAACCAAATAGCTCACCAGAAACAGTATAACGGCTATGGAGCCTGCCTGACTTCCTACCTGGTCGGTGAAGAATCCCATTAGTGGTGGTGCTATTGCTCCGCCGACAACTCCGGTGATCAGCAGGCCGGAGATCTCATTTGCCTTATCGGGGCGATGTTTGATTGCAAGTGAGTAGATTACGGCAAATATGCTTGAACATGAGAATCCTATAAGGCCAAGTACTATGAGTATGCTCAGGTTTGAGAACATAAAGAAGAGTACTATAACCGACACCAGTGCTGCGGTAATGTGTATTCTGAAGTATTTTATGTCCGACATTTTCATCAGCAGGAATGCTCCTATAAAGGCACCGACGGTACGGCACAGAAAATAGACGCTCGAACCGTAACCGGCGGTCTCTACTGCAAGGTTAGAACGCTCCATCAGCAATTTGGGTGCAAGTGTATTCGTTCCAACATCTATTCCCACAACAGCAACAATCCCGAGAAATAAAAACAGTATGGTCTTGTCTTTCAAGAGAGCAAATGTGTCACCCACAGAGGCAGATTTCACCTTGTTCTCCTCTTCGGGAATTGGGGTAAGCATCAGCCAGATGGCAGCAAGAACGGTAATTGCGGCAAAGATTGGGAACAGAGCTTTCCAGTTGCCAAAATAGTAAACTGCAAATGCTGCAATGAATGGTCCGCAGAAAGATGAGACTGCCTTTATAACCTGACCCGCAGTCAGGGTGCTTGTGAGCTTGTCCCCTTTTATTACATTGGTCAGTAACGGGTTTAGCGAAACCTGCAAAATTGTGTTACCGATACCCAGCAGTCCAAAGGCAATCATGCAGGTGGTGAGATTGTAAGCAAAGAATGGAATCATCATACCTATGATTGTAACAACGTTGCTTATCTGAACGGTTTTCTTACGGCCTATCTTATTCATCAGAATTGCAGTAGGGACAGATAGCAGAAAGAACCAGGCAAACACCATAGATGGTATAAAGCCCGCAAGTGTCTCGCTTAAGTTAAAATCAATTTTCACATAGCTGGTTGAGATGCCTACAACATCGCAGAATCCCATTACAAAGAACCCGAAGAGAACAGGAAGTATTTTTCCCATGCCGCTCTTTTGATTATTCAGTTGACTCATGTTTTATAGTTTGAAGTTTATTGTTAATTATTGAGGGATAGTACGGTTTTCACCGGCGGCTCTAAAAGAATCGCTCTCCTCTTGGGACAGGGTTGCTGCAAAAATTGCAATTTTCTGATCTTTAGGAAGTATAACCATTTTGCTTTGTCCGTTTATAGGAATTGCAATCTTGTACATATATGTGAATACATAAGGTTCGTTGCCAAATGCCCTGTTATGCCTGTGAGCTCCAACGTATCCGATGGTTGCATCTTTGATGTAGCCCTTACCCTGCCATCCCCATTGGCCAAAGAATCCTGAATAGTAAGGAACAAGGCGCTGGAATGGGTTTCCATCAACCGTAAATGTAGCATTTATGTCGCCCTCGACAGAAGATGCCAGCAAATAGAGTGTCTTGTACTTGCTGTTCTCAGGTAGCATAATTGTATCGCCCGAACATCTCAGAATGTTTTTACGCCCTATTTTTCCAAAACGGAACTCCACACCCTCATTAACAATTTTTTCCGGTAGTAAGTCGAATGAGTATGAGTTGCCTCTGCCATCAAAATCTGCAATATCTCTGAATCCGTCATTTGTATAACCTTCGGCATTGAATTTTAGTTGAACCATCTGGTTTGCAACAGAGGTGAGAGGATTCTTGCAAGCCGCAAGCTTAACACTGTATGTCTTTGGCCTGAAAGAAGTTGTATTAACAATTAGTTTATTGCCGTTAAATTCAGCTTTTCCTATAACCTCTTCGATACCGTTCAGTTCAGATGCTGACACTATTGGAGAAGCAAATTCAATCTCTACATTCTCTGCACCTTTTCCTTCTGTTTCATATACCCTTACAACATATTCGTTTTGAGTCTCAGCTTTTTTGAAAGCCTTCACGTCAATCTGGGCAGAGCTAACCTTAAGCATAGAGAACTCTTTTCCAGATGCACCACTATGTGCAGAGGTGTTGAAAGCATACAGAGGATTGTTCTGGGCAGCTGCCATTCGTACTGTTCCGGCATTTACTAAATCTGATTTATGGCCGACGATTGAATAGGTAACTGTATGAT
>Ga0074193_1001049_pt1 | contig 37968 bp, 19 predicted proteins | sample EPASupsiteHSE605_FD_64523 | JGI IMG/M metagenome (GOLD analysis project Ga0074193, IMG submission 64523) | Bioremediated contaminated groundwater from EPA Superfund site, New Mexico - Sample HSE6-05 | ecosystem: Environmental > Aquatic > Deep subsurface > Groundwater > Contaminated ... | reverse complement strand
CGCTGAATGCATCACCGCGGCCAAGGCCTGGCAGCCAAACCTACTGACACGCGGCTGGGATTTGACCTTGGAGCCCCATGAAACAGCCCGGGTGGTCACCGAGTTGGCCCGTTACTCTTTGAGCGAGACTCAGCCCAGATACCGTACCGTGGCCTTCCGTGCAGTTGCCAGGAGCGTGATGGACGGTCGCGAAGGCCGTTACCCTACGCCACTGAACGTTGCTGAGATGGCGGTACGGATGCTCGATCCAAAGCCGGGTGAGCGTATTATGGATTGCTCCAGTGGTACCGGAACTTTTTTGGCCATGACTGCCGCCCATATTTTTGAGCAGCATCTGGTCGCCGTCGGCACTACTCCCGAAGAGGCCAGCGCCGAACAGATTCGGCAAGCACAAAACTACACAGTGGCCTGGGCCGCTAACAATGCCTTGGGCTGTGATATTGATCCGTTTCTGGCGGTGGCCAGTCGTATGAACATGTTGTTTACCACCGGCAACCCCGGCCGCATTTTTCGCATCGATGCCCGCACGTTCCCGGACGGCGATTTAGACGGCATCGAGACCGCCCGCCCGGCGTTACTCCTGGGCAGCATGGACATGGTTCTGCTCAACCCGTGGTTCTCCAGCCAAGACAAGATATCTGACGCGTCCATTTTGAGCGCGTATGATTTAGGACATGTTTGGGAGCGCGATGAGGATGACGGCTTTCGCAATACCGGCAACCTGAACACCGGCGGCGTACCACCCGAAGTGTTGTTCATAGAGCGAGCTCTGCAATGGGTGAAGCCGAACACTGGTCGTGTTGGAATTCTGCTACCTGACGGTCTGCTGGGTAACCCCGGCGATGAACCTGTACGCTGGTGGATTCTTCGCCATTGTGAGGTGAATGCCAGCGTGGACTTGCCAATTGAACCGTTTGTTACCACGGTCAAAGAATTTGGTCTTTCGCCGGCACTTTGCTCATTGCTAATTCTGAGGAGGAGAGGTCAAGAAGAACTGATCCGTCCGGAACACCCTGAGTACAAGGTATTCATGGCGGTAATCGATCGAGCAGGCATGGATCGAAAGGGAAATCCCTTGTTTCAGCGTGCCCCCGATGGTGATGAGCTGATTTTCGATGAGGAAGTTATCGAGCGGGTTCGTGAAGGTGGTGAGGTAAAAGTGAAACGCGTGGTTCGCCGAACCCGCAGAATCAACGATGAGCTTCCCATAGTAGCAGATAAATTTACGTCATTTATGAAAACCGGCGAGGTGGCAGAATGAAGGTAAAAACCATATCCAGCGCCCTAATTATACTAGAAGGTCGCCGCCTTGACTGTGGCCCTTACATGTCTGGTGCAATTGAAGCTCGACATCATCTTGAAAAACTTACCGCTCCCAAGGATCGGCTTAGCGAACTAACAGAAGGGGGTATTTCTGGAATAATAAATGCTGGAAGAATTGCAAGAATCTGGGTTGATAGTCCTGAATACGGATACCCTTTTCTTTCTAGCACAGACATCCTTTATTCAGATCTCAGCTATCTGAGCTTCATTGCAAAGTCAGTTACAAATAAAAATAAAAACCTACTTATTAAGGAAGGGTGGACTCTTATTTCAAGGTCCGGAACTATCGGGAGAATGGCATACGCCAGAGGTGAAATGGATGGCATGGCATGCACAGAGGATGTGTTGAGGGTAATCCCTGACAGGAAAAAGGTTTTGCCAGGCTATATTTTCGCATACTTGAAAACGAAATTCGGGTTGCCTCTTGTAACATCAGGAACGTATGGTTCCATAATCACTCATCTTGAACCTAGCCATATTGCTAACCTTCCGGTTCCTCGCTTTAGTGAAATAGAGAAGCAGGCACATGATCTGGTTCAACAGGCCGCCGATGAACTTACAGAATCCTCTCGCCTTATGAGAGATGCGACCGATCTCCTTTTTCAAACCGCTGGGTTGTCGGAATCAGAGAATGAATCTTATCTGTCTGATAATAGAAGAAATGGTTGGGCTGAGAAATCATCTAATGCCTTTACTATAAGGGCACTTAATTATGACCCACGGGCTAAAGAATTGTGGAATTATGTTTCTTCGATAAATCATGACAAGCTTGGTGACATCGTTAAAAGAGATAATTTTGAAGGATATATCGTCTTTTCTAGGATTGATTGTGAGCCAGAGCACGGCTCCTTATTGATAGGCCAGCGTGAAGCTTTTTTCTTACGCCCAGGAGGACGATGGATTTCGCGTAAGTCAATTGAAGGACTTGGGCTTATTGTTCCTCCAAAAACAACCGTAATCCCTTGTCAAGGTACTTTTGGTGAATCTGAGGTTTATTGTCGCGCTGTTTATGTAACTGAAAGGTGCTCTCAATATGCATATTCAGGGCATTTTTATAGGTGTATTCCAAATGGATCAATAGATCCCGGATATTTGTATGCTTTTTTACGTTCAAGATTTGCATTTAGAATGATGCGGTCAATTAGTATCGGAAGCAAACAGCAGTATCAACACCCCAAGCTGATGGCAGCATTTCCTATACCTCGAATTGATAAAAAGATTGAAAAGACAATCGGTGAAATGGTCGACCGTGCAGGAGTCCTTCAAGACCACGCACTATCTTTGGAGGATGATGCCATTTCCCTCGTCGAGCGCACCATCGAGGAGGGAGGCCGCTAATGGCGAAGGTTATACCCATCGGGCAACCAGCAAACGAGTCTGAACGTCAGGCCATTGGCTTTCTCCGGGATCTCTTGCCTGAGGGCTGGCTGATCTTCCATAACTTCGAGATGCGCCAGGGGGAGGAGGTGTTTGAGATCGACATCGCCATCCTTGCGCCTCACGCAGTTTATCTGGTGGACGTGAAGGGTACTCGGGGCAATATCGATGTGTATGGTTCAAAGTGGTATCCTGAGGGACGGCAACCATTCTTCTCACCTCTGGCAAAACTGCGCAGTCACGCGAAGACCATGGCTACCATCATTCGGGAGAGTAACACTGGCCTGATCGAACTGCGCAAAGCCCATGTGCATGCCACGGTGCTGCTCACCTGTGACAGTGCAGCAATCCACGATCCCTCCGGAATTGACGGTCCGGACGTGACCGACTTCAAGCACTGCTTTAAATACTTCCGCGACCAAAGCCGTATTCCCAACAACCGACTTGATAACATAACCCGTTTTCACTCTCAGATTGCAAAAGCGATCACTGGCAATGCCAAACCCAAGAGTGCGGCCCTAGTGTTCCGCGACTGGCAGGTGGAGGAGAAACTGGGCGGCACTGACCGCTATACTGAATACCGAGCCAAACATAACCTGTTGGGCAAAAGCGGCGGATTGGCTCGTCTACGGGTGTACAAGGCCGACCCGTACCAGGATGAAGCTGCCCGCAAGGATGAGTTCAAAATGATCAGCAATGCTTACCGTGCTGTGGCGCACATGCCAACCAACGCCAATGTGCTGGCGGTGAAGGATCTCTTCGTCAACGACGATGAAGATATGGTGGTGCTGGTCACCGAAGATCTTCCCGGACAAGCCCTGCGGCTGCACATCAACAAAGCCTCACTGGCTCTCACCTTTGATCAAAAGCTTCAGGTGATGCGAGATGTATTGTCAGCTTTGGACCATGCCCACCGTCACGAGGTGATCCACCGCAACCTAACCCCGGACGCCATTCTGGTGACCAAAGGTGGGCAAGCCCGCGTCACCGGCTTTGACTTTGCCCGAGTGGGCAAGAACCGCACTTCTACCATTGCTGATCAAATTATTGATGACCTTGAAGTAGCCTATCAGGCTCCGGAGTGTTTCAAGGATCCAACCCAGGCCAGCATTGCCTCCGATCTCTATGCAGCCGGACTCATCTTTTTTGAACTGCTTACCGGAGAGCTGCCATTTGAAAACGTCGACCAGATGATGGAGGCAGATGGCAAGTTCCCAATGAAGCCTTCAGAGCACAAGCCTGACCTGCCCGAGGGCATCGACGAATGGCTTCAGAAGTTTTGTGAGTTTGATCCAGAAGATCGTCATACCAGCGCGGCTATTGCCCGTAAGGCCCTCGACGACCTGATTCTGCCCGAAGCCAAGAATGACCCCGCCCCGGAGGTGAGTGCTCCGGCCGGTTTGCTAACGCATCTTCCCGACAACCTGACCGATCTACCGCAAGATTTTATCCTGGCGGATCGCTTCTGCATCCAGAAAAAACTGGGCAGCGGTGGCTTTGGTGTCGCCTATAAGGTTTTCGATTCCCTGGGTGATGTGGTGCGGGTCATCAAATTGGTGACCAAGGATCGCCGCAGCGTCTATGAGCGGCTGCGTCGGGAGTATAAGACCTTGACCAATCTGCCCGACCATCCACATGTGGTTAAAGTGGTCTGGGCGGATCGCATGGCAGATGCCAAGCAGACACCTTACATAGTTTTTGAATATGTGGAAGGTCTTGACGTTTCTGATCTGATCGATGCCGAGGCTCTATCGCTGGAAGACTCCGTGCGGATCGTACGTGAATCTGCTGAAGGGCTGGGTCATCTGCACAAGCACGGGGTTTACCATCAGGACATTAAACCTTCCAATCTGCTCTGGACCGACAAGGGCGTTCGCATTATTGACTTCAATGTTGCTGTTACCGAGAACGACGAGGTTCAAGGTGGTGGCACGCGTCGCTATCTCCCTCCGGATTATGACTACTCGAACGAACCTGATGCTTCAGATCGGATAGATCGCGACCTTTATGCCTTGGGCATCTCCTTTTACGAGTGCTTGACCGGAAAATACCCATTTGATGAACCAACACCGCCCATCAAAGAACAACCGAAGGACCCCAAGCAGTTCAAAGGCTGCGCGGAACTTAGCCCATCGCTGGTAAACGTGTTGGTGAAGATGGTTGCTCCCGAGCGCAAGGACCGCTTTGCGTCGTCGTCTGAATTCCTGACGGCCCTGGCCGAGGTTAGGCAATATCGCTCAGTGCTCACCACTGGTGAAATTGGTGCAAGACCAAAGATCGTGGCGAACCTGGGCTTTGAGCCAACCAAACCGAATACTAATCCTTTCGTAACGCATTTGCTGACTATTTACAGCCAGAGCCAGGTATCCAATGCGGGAACTCGTGGTCTGGATGAGGTTGGCAAAGCAACCTATGTGCCGACCTACTTGGACGAGAAGCTCAAGCCTGCTTTGCTCAAGGGTGAGTTCCGTTTGGTGATCATCAGCGGGAACGCCGGCGACGGGAAAACTGCCTTCATCCAGCAGTTCGAAGCCTTTGCGGAGAGCAATGGCGCACAGCTGCAACGAGGCGCAAATGGTGCCGTTTTCCAAGTAAAGGGGCACATCTACCAGAGCAACTATGACGGTAGCCAGGATGAAGGAGACGAGCGCAATGACGCCGTGCTCAAGAAATTCTTTGGCCCCTTTGCGGGTAAAGACAACACGAATTGGCCTGAAAACCAGACCCGCCTCATTGCGATCAACGAGGGACGATTGGTTGATTTTTTCCTCGAGCATGAAGAAGAGTTCCCGCTGCTATCCCAGCAAATTCAGAAGGGGTTGGCGGGTGCTGTCCCCGAAAATGGCGTGGCGGTGATCAACCTCAATTTACGCTCGGTAGTTGCCGAGCCAGTAGAAGACCATCCCTCTATTCTGGAGCGCTTGATTGTCCGTATGTCTCAGCAGGAATATTGGCAGGCATGTGAGAAGTGCGATCTCAACGGCAAGTGCTACGCCTATCACAATGCCAGAACTTTCCAGGACCTTGTTGCCGGCCCTAAGGTTATCGAGCGCTTGAAGATGCTCTACACCATCACCCACCTGCGAGGCCGTTTGCACATTACGATGCGTGACCTGCGTTCTGCTCTGGCATTCATGCTGGTGGGCACCCGCGACTGCGATGGTATCCATCAGCTTTACCACAATGGTGGTGAAGAGAACCAAAACCGAATTCTCGATGGGTTCTACTTCAATTCCTGGCTTGGTGGCGGCGAAGGCTCGAATGATCGGCTAATTTCGCTGTTGCGGGAGATCGATGTTGCCGAGGTCAGCAATCCTGATCTGGATCGAGAGCTGGGCTTCTTGAATCCCAAGACCAAGGCCATGAGTCGTTTCTCGTTTGCCGAGCGTTCCAGCTATGACGACAAACTTGTTGAGACGCTGTTCAGTAATCTGCCTCGTGATTACTCGTCAAAGAACCGTGCTCGACTGATCGTCAAGCATCGGAACTACCTGTCCCACATGCGTCGCCGCCATTTCTTCGAACGCCGTGACATAGGCTGGAAAGAGATGCTTCCCTACGGAAGCATCGATCCTTTCCTTGACGCCATCAGGCAGCCCGGTGTGAAGTCTGTCGATGAGGTAACTGCCATCCTCCGGGCGATCAACCGGGGGGAAGGGTTGAGCGATCCGGCGCGTCTTGGCAATCAGTTAGCATTACGTGTACGCCAGGTGGAAAAGGGCACCATTCAGAGCTATCGGCTATTCGATGGTGACCATTTTACACTACGTACCGAACAGGAAACAGTGGCACATCCCTTTTTGGAATGCCTGTCCCAAGCGCTCGTCCTTTTCTACCTCTCTAGCGATGGCCACAAAGCGAATCTGCGCATCAACCTCGACATTTACGAGATGCTGATGCGTTTAAACAACGGTTACCGGCCTAGTATTGAGGAGCAAGAAGGCTTCTACCTGAGCTTGGCTGTCTTCAAAAATGTCTTATCGGCGGCTCCATATCAGGAGGTCCTCCTGACGGAAAGCGGCTTCGAGTTTTTCCAGATTCGTCGTGATGAAAGCGGCATCCTGCATCTGGGAAAAGTAAGCAGGGGGGCTGAAGCATGAGTATCAAAGGGAGAGACAAGGAGTTTCGGACGCCAAAAACCACTTACGTGGATTTCAAGCACATCGAGATGGATCGAGTGCTGACGATGCTTTTCCCGCGCTTGAAATTTCGTGGTTATGCGAGTAGGAAGCCTCCTCGAGCAAACAATCTGCAACCCGACGAATTTGTAGATGAAATTCTGCATGAAGAAGAAATGCAGATCTATTTCGCTGGGTTCGATAAATATCCAGATATTGTCCAAAAATGGGTTGAAACAGAATTACTAGATGTAGTTAACAGAGGAAAGTTTAATCAAGCTGTAGCCGCTCCTCGCCCACTTCATGGGGAAACCTACAAATTTAGAAATGCAAAGCACTGCCGTGACTATGGAGCAGCCGAGCAAGTCTATTGGATGCTTTACGAAGCAAGGAGAGGTAAGGGTGAGGCCTCGCTTTCTGCGCTTAAAAAATTCTTTTTCCCTGGAATAGACTGGGTGACAGAAAAATATGATTCTAGCACGAATGTTGATGTCGAAACACAAGCACTACTTCGATTTAATGATCAGGTAAAGCAGGATATGAAGGATTCACGCGAACCTGAACGACATAAGCCTCTTTGCATCGGTCAGGCCGATATCATGGCTGACGATATTTTGCGGCTTTTGGCTTATGAGCCATATATCCCACGTTCGGTGCTGGTGGATTATCTCAAGGCCCTTATTGCATTTCACTTGGCGCTCTATCACCTAAAACTGCTGCAGATGCTCCCCAAAATGGTGAAGCAGCGCGCTGGTAACGACCTTTGCAGCACCAAGGAATGCCCTGTCAACCCAGGGCTCGACAATGCGCTTGAGAACTGCCCTTACCGGGTTTCATTGGTTGTGGACATGGGTGATGTGAACAACCCCCACATGGCTGAGTTGGCGCGGAAATCGACCGACCGCATGTACCGGCAGATTCCTGCCTTCGTGCAGGCCAATTTCATCGTAAAAAAACTCGATGAAATGGCGGAATACCTGAGCAAAAAAATCGGCAAGCTTGCCTCGCCAGCCAGCGGTGTGTTCTCTGTAAGTGATCTGGTTTCGCTGTTGAAGCCAGAGCACGATGCTGATCGCCAGGCCTACTTTAAGTTCCGCCTGGCAAGCCTGATCGAGGAATCCACAGCGAGCAAAGAGGATGTTGATCCTGAAATTCGTGAAGTAAATGCCATGGGTCTGGGAGAGTTTGAGTCGTTCATTGAAATTCTGATGGCTTACCGGGGCAAGTATCACCGTCAGTACATCACAGAGTGTTTGGACTCCCTTCTGCTCAAGAATAGGGAAAACGGTTTATTGGCGCAATCACGATCAAAAGGGAGTCCGCGTCGATTCGTGCTGGGCAGTAAATTGCTCGAGGTACTCTTACAGTTAGCAGTTTTGACCCAGGACGGTGGTCGCTTTGTAACACGGGAAGTACGCATCGAAGAGTTACTCGCTTTCCTGAGGAATCGTTACGGCCTCTACATAGATCGGTTGCCGGAGAACGGCAAAGCCAACAGCAGCATACTGGATCGTCGAGCGTTGCGCCTGAACCTTGAGTCGTTCAAACGGCGTCTACGAGAAATTGGTTTCTATGAGGACCTATCGGATGCCTACGTGACCCAGAAGGTATCGCCACGCTATGCTATTGAGAGAAACAACGGAACAGATATGAGAGGGAGGCACGCATGAGTAACGCGTTCACCAAGCTAACCCAAGGGAAATTGAACGCGGCAGTTGCAGGTTTGCTGTGCCCACGTATTGAAGCGATCCTGGGTGATCGTGGTCCGGGACACTGCATGCGAGTTACCGACCTCGATGACGAGGTCATGGAGTCAGTTTGCAAGCAGTTGCGCCGGACTCGTCCAGATGGAAATATATTTATTTTAGGCAGCCATGATCAGGAAGGACTGCCACATCGGGTTACTTCCACCAAGCTAGTAGAACTACGAAACCCCGATGCCGACGGAGAACTGCGCCAACCGCTACTGGTCTTCATTCCGACTTCATTGCGCACCAGTGCCGAAGATTCCTTTGGTGTGGCCACGTTTGAGGAACTGACCTTTACTGGCATCTATGAAGATCTCATCAGCTCGTTGATTGATCGCCTACCAGCAACTTTGGTCGGCCATGTTCGTGATATTTTTGGAATCCTCTCCGAAGAAGAATGGCTGTTTGCCGACGACGTTGCCCGGGTAAGTTACCTGCTCACTGCACTGGAAAATGGCATCGATGGTGAAACGCTGGGAGCCAGCCTGTATGAATTGACATTGATTCCGGACTTTAAGCTCTTTGCCGATCCCGGGATGGTCAATGGTAAAATCCGACGAAATCTAAATAGCGTCAGGAATCTGATGGGTTCACATAAATCAGTGCGTGGCCGCATTGCGGATCTGGGGCTGAGCAGCAAGGCCCTAGAGTCCCTTCTGTTCGCATACTTTGAAAAGCATGACGTCCAAGAACCGGAAGTCTGGACTCCACCCATTGCGACTGACAAGAGCTGGTGGAGCATTTCCTTCGACAAATGGACTTTCCAGGAAGAACTCTCCCTGGACAAAGTATTACTGGCGGTTCTGGAAACTGATCTGCCCGTGGTACAGACAAATAATACCGATGACCAACTATCCGGACTAATTGGGCAGCAGGTACTAGTGCCTAATGACCGTCGAAAGATGAATATAGTTTTTGAGGTCTCCCCTCATCCGGGTAAAGTTAGTGGTCTGGATCACTTTACAGTGCAGATCGTTTCCCAGAACGATGGCCCAGTCGGCAAATCCAAGAAAGTCAAAGCGTGGACTCCGAACCGCCTGCAATCTACAACTAGTTTGGACAAGCTAAACAAGATTGAGTTTGAAGAGGGCTGGCATTTTATACGGGTTCTGCCTTGGACTGTCGACGGGGACCCAATTCCTCTGGAATCTGACTCGGTTTCTGAAGCGGCCAAGCGTACCTATGAAAGCGAACCATTCTATGTTCTTCCGGGTGGAATCATTGAGGAAGAACCGCCGCAAAGAGCAATCCCGATTGAGCTGAGTCTAGAACACGCTCGTTTTCGTTTACAACTTACAGCACTTGGTGATGAGCGTGATCCAGCGGAAATTGTCTTAACCAATATCGCATGGGCTGAGGGTGGACGCTCGAAAAAGGCCTCACGGCAGGAGATTCTGTTGGCGAAGTTTGGCCGGGAAAGTGCTGTGCAGATCCCGTTGTCACGAATGCTCAAAAACATCGAGCAGCGGATACTGGCAGAACCGAAGCATCCTTCCGGATGGAGGATGCAGATCAATATGGACAAAGCCGAACCACCGTCGGAGGTTGGACTAACCCTTCCGTCGTCAACTGCCATGGCATCATTTCTGGCTGCTCGTGAAGAGATGTTTGCAACAGTTCGAAAGGGAACTGCTGAACTGATTACGCAGGGGATGTCTTTCCGAGATGCCGAGAAGGTGAGCTTGGCTTATGCTGAGGCCTATCTCGAGCTGGTTCGCAACCTGATTCGACAAGCAGAAACAACGTCGGGGGCTGAGCGACAACAACATCTCCAAACTCTGCGCAATGTACTTGCTGTGGATTCCATTCATGTGGTTGTAACCGATTTTCGGGGCAGGCATCGCGAGGCTGTTCTGGTATCACCGACGCATCCACTTCGCGCGCTGTGGCTGGCGAGCTGGGTAACGCTCGGAAGAGACTGGATCGAAAAAGTCAAAGCAGGAGGAAAAGATCATATCCCGCATGTCAGATCAGCTCTCTTGGAGGGGTTGGTGCCCTTGGCTTACCCCGTGGGAGTCCCTGTCGCAGACGGACGAATATTCACGCCTGTCGATAATCTAAACCCGTTCTGGGCACTCTATGCCCCTACGACGGAGGAGAACTCTCGGGGCTTGATGGCTGAAATCTGTTCCGCACTTGGTCTGGCCGAACCATCGGCAGCGGGCGCTGACATCTCCGGCAAGGTGATTGCTGACAAGTTAGAACGCTACCTCTCGCAACATCCGTACGTCCGCGAACTGTCACTCAATATCTTTAATCCCGGTGCCGGGTCCGTCATAGCGGATGCTTTGCTGTCACTGCAGCAGAGGAAAGAGTATGCCGACCTGCGTTATGACATACGCCTGTTTACCACGGATCCAGATTCGCCAGTCTTGGGAGAGGCTCTTGAATCGATGGTTCGCCCCGGTGCAATTGTAAACGAAGCTGCAGATGCCTTCGCAACTTCTACTGGTAGCCACCTGTTTTCAAAGTTGAATCTGGCCAAACACGCGTTGTCAGAATTCCACACCAACACTAAGAACTATTCTGCTCACATTAGCGTTTTGTTTGATGTATTCCCGGCTGAGGAGCTTTCGATTGTTGAAAAACCTCAAGGAATTACACCGCTGCACGGGCTGATACAGGATTTCGACACCGAGTTTGTTGATGACGATTCGGGAACTTACTGGAACAAACGTCCAGTGGTTGGTCGTCCACTCAATGCGGATAGCCAGCCAGCCTGTTTTGACCTGCTTTCTTCCATGAGTCGCCATCTGTGTTTTGCTACCTCTGCCGTCGCGGCATCCGGATCGAGCTTTAAAGCAGTACCCGTGGTTACTCTTGGGTTGGATGTAGCACAACGTGAGCTGATTTATGAAGTCCATCAGATCAGCGACTGGGTGTTCACCATTGATCGCAACATGGGTATTGAGTTCTTCGATCATGGTGGCCGGAAGAATAGACCTGATTACCTGATTGATTACGTTCCGAGGTCCAGCTCACAGTCTACTCACAATTTAATTATTTCATCACGATCTAGTGACGAGCTTGAGGCGATGTTAAAGCCGGTTCTTCTCGAGCACGGCCTATCGGCAGATAGTGAGCAGTCGGCTCAGATTTTAGCAAACTTGCGGTCTCTCTCTGGGCAGCTTGCGTTGAAACTGATTTCTGCGCGCACACAGCAGGCCGAAGCCCTCGGATTGGCTTTGGCAAGGCTCTACCTTGAATATCAAGGGGCTTTGAATAATCAAGTCATAGTTCCTTTGGATGCGCATACAGATCTTTACCGTTCCAGCAGCGAAACTGATGACGTCAACGATGCAATCAGTCTGCAGCGCACTGATTTGGCACTATTTGATCTTGACTTGGCTAAAAGGATTATTACCTGCAATCTGATTGAAGTGAAATGCTATTCACAGGTAGGTGACTTTGCTGCTTTCAACCAGCTTAAGGAACGGATCTCTTCGCAGATCAATCAAAGTGAACGCATCCTCCAGCGGCACTTTGACCCGTCACTTAAAAAGCCGGATCGGCCGGATCGCTTGCTCAAGAGCCGTGAACTGGCCCAGATTCTTCGGTTCTATCTTGAGAGAGCCATTCGTTATGGCATTTTTGATGCGACGGCTGCGCAGGAAGCTCGGGGCCTACTTGAGTCCGTTGAACAAGGCTATTCTCTTCAGTTCCGGCGCTGCGCTCTGATCTTTGATTTTGACAAGAACGGCTCTGAATCTCCTGATAACGAGGTCGGTATCGAATTCCATCGCATCGGTAAGAATCTGATTCACTCTTTACTTGATAATTGCTGTAAGCCCGTTTCGGTGGAAATTGAAGAAGAGCCAACTGACTATTTCCTCAGTGAGCAATTAATTCCGAATGTTCCTAAGCTGGAAACGGCCGCTTTTATAGCTCCCAAAAGGGAACGGTCAACGTCTTGGACTTTGGATAAGCATTGGGAAGAACCAGAAGTGTTGCCTGTGCCAGTAGTAGTGGACACTCACGCGGCTTTAGAAAGAGCCCATGTAATCACTGAAGTTCAAGAGAAGTCTGACGTCCCGGTTCAGGAGTCGAAAACTTCTGTTAATTCAGAAGAAAACGAAAAACAAGAAGAGAACGTTGCGGCGGTCGAACCGTTAACGCCTTCCGAGCCTGAAGAAAGTAAGCTACGTGAGGTAGTGGTTGAGCAGAAGACTGCTGCCGATGTCAGCTACGACATCATGCTTGGTGTGAATGGGGTCTCACCCCAGTACGGATTACTGGGGGAAGTGTCCGGAAGAAAGATCGCCCTGGACTTGAACCATACCCATACTATCAGCCTCTTTGGTGTACAAGGGGGTGGCAAGAGCTACACACTTGGTACTGTCATCGAGATGGCTTCCATGCCACTAGAGCACATCAATGTGCTTCCAAGCCCACTAGCCACAGTGATTTTCCATTACAGCCCGACGCAAGATTATGCTCCTGAATTTACATCTATGATCCATGCGAACTCGGTGGATGAGGAGGTCCGAGTCCTGCGAGAGCGATACAAGACCAATCCTGAGGCTTTGAAGGATGTCTTGATTCTTACTCCCTCGAACAAGGTAGACGAACGCAGAGCTGAATACCCCGATATCGAAGTCCTTCCTATTGCGTTCTCTGCTTCCGAATTGAAGGCGGCCCACTGGAAATTCCTGATGGGTGCGATTGGTAGCCAGAGCATGTATATGCGTCAGATCAATCTCATCATGCGCGGACTCAGAGAAAACCTAACCCTGGATGCACTGAGAAACAGTATCGACAATTCGGGGCTATCTGACCATTTGAAGGAGTTGGCTCAAACACGTCTGCTTTTCGCGAGTGAATACATCGATGACAGACAACGCCTTCAGGATTTGATTCGTCCTGGCCGACTAATCATCGTTGATTTACGCGATGAATATATTGAAAAGGATGAGGCCCTTGGACTGTTCGTGGTGATGTTACAGATCTTCTCAGAAGCAACCTACCAGGGAAGTGCATTCAATAAACTGGTTGTATTCGATGAGGCCCACAAATACATCGAGAATGACGACTTGGTTTCGGGGCTCGTTGAAGTCGTTCGCGAAATGCGCCATAAGGGAACCAGCATTATGGTGGCATCGCAAGACCCACCATCCGTTCCGGTTTCATTAATTGAATTGTCCTCGCAGATAATCATGCACAAGTTCAACTCCCCGGCTTGGCTTAAGCATATTCAGAAGGCCAATGCTGCCCTCGGAGAGCTGACTTCCGACAAAATGAGCCATCTTGGTACTGGCGAGGCCTACATCTGGTCGAGCAAGGCATCGGACGATTCTTTTACCCGTGGAGCGGTGAAGATCAAGTGCCGCCCTCGAATAACGCAGCATGGTGGAAGCACAAAGACAGCCGTTAAAAAATAATATTTGTTAGCGCAGTCACTAGGAGTTGCAGGCATCATTTGAAAAGGATTCAAAAAATGAGGTTAAAAATATGGGCGATAGACCATTTTCGATAAAAATTTTCCTGCCGCATGGACAGCCAGATGGTCTTCGAATTGTAGATAAATCCAACTGGACAGGTCGAGGCATTATATTCCCTCGCTCTCTTTTTCCCGACATCAAGAAGAGGGAAGAGTTCCAAGAAACCGGTGTCTACGTCCTTGTGGGGCCTTCAGAGGATGGGGAATTGCCCAAAATCTACATTGGTGAAGGAGATCCGGTAAAATCTCGCCTTGAGCAGCATTTCTCTAAGAAAGACTTCTGGACCTGGGGAGTTTTCTTCGTCTCAAAAGACCGTTCTCTGAACAAAGCCCACGTGCAACATCTTGAAGCTCAACTGGTTCGTATAGCCCGGGAGGCCAAGCGTTCATTTTTCGACAATCTCAATGAACCCCAGAAACCGTCGCTCTCGGAGGCAGAAATTGCCGACGTTGAAAGCTTTCTGGAGGACTGTCTGAGCATCTTCCCTCTGTTGGGATTAAGCGCTTTTCAAAAGGTCGGCCTCAGCAAAGTAAAGAAGCAGCAGTTGTTGACGATTGAGTCCAAGGGCATAAAAGTAACTGGCTACGAGTCTCCCGAGGGATTCATTGTAAAGGAAGGGTCACAGGCTGTAAAAGTTGAAGTCCCCTCGATCCACCATTACATGTCTGTACTGCGCCGCGAATTGATGGAGACAGGAGTCCTGGTTGAATCCGGAGATGCACTTGTCTTTACGCAGGATTATTTTTTCAACTCTCCATCGACAGCTGCAGGCGTTGTTCTGGGAAGGACAGCGAATGGAAGGATTGAATGGAAAAACAGTAAGGGTGAGACTTTGAAACATATTCAGGAGCATACTGTACAGGGAGGTGAGTCTGCACTGAAGGGGGCACACGGTGGTTCTGAATCAGAATGAAGTTGAAGCATCTCAACTGATAGCTAAGGAAACTGTTAGAAAAATAGAACGATTAATGCCGGAAGCGGCGTAAAGATTCTCAATCAGCCGACGCCGCCGGCTTTCCGGGAGAGCGTTCGGGTAGGAGAGCAGAATCTCTACACCAGGTCAAAGGAGCTGGTCGGCGACCGGAATCCGCGTGAGGAAGAGTTTTCAATCCAGATGAGGGCCATGGATGCTGACAAGAGTTGTACCGGTCTCGGTCTTCCCGTTCTTGTGGCGCTCTGCGGTTCACTTCTTGGTCGGAATACCCGAGGGGGGACGATTATCGTCGGGGCACTGAATCTCGGCGGGTCAATTGAGATGATTCCGAACGCGGTCCAGATCGCCGAGCTGGCAATCGACAAACAGGCCCAGACGCTCTTGATACCTGTCGCTGCACGCCGGGGCAGCTGAATGACTTGCCGGATGACCTCTGGACAAAGATCAGCATCGAGTTCTACCGTGATCCGGCAGATGCGGTGTTCAAGGCGCTGGAGGAGTAATCCGACCTTTTGGGTGGCATAGCTTTAAGTACGAGTGATCGTTAACAACATGAGAGGTCAAAAGTATTATGGGTGTTGGGGATTGGTTTTCGAGCTTTTGCTCTGCGTTACGGATCAGCACTGACCTACGTTCGTCAATTTCAAGTCGTACTGGCCGCATTGTTGGGCAGCTTAACGCTGATTTCAGAGAGCTAGACTCAAAAACTGCGAACAGATTCTATGCAGGGTCGTATGGAAGAAACTCAGCGATACCCAGCGTCAGTGATATCGACTTACTTTATGTGTTACCTTACTCGACCTATGCGCAGTACAACTCTTATAGCGGTAATAAACAGTCATCACTACTGAGTGCAGTTCGAGCATCCCTTCAGAAAACGTATCCGTCATCAAGTGTTGCGGGAGACGGCCAAGTAGTTGTTATCGCATTTACGGATAATATCAGATTCGAAATATTGCCAGCATTTTTAAACGATGGTGGCGGTTACACGTTTGCAGACTCAAATAATGGCGGTTCGTGGAAAGCTTGCAAGCCAAAACAAGAAATAGAAGCATTCTCCAAACGTAATACTGAATGTAATGGCAATTTGGTACAAATCGGGCGCATGGCGCGAGCTTGGCGCGACCAAAACAGCGTGCCCATGAACGGGATGCTTATAGACACCCTTGCTTTTCAGTTCATAGCCAGCTGGGCGCATCGAGACAAGTCATATCTTTATTACGATTATTTGACGCGAGACTTTTTTAACTTTCTTGCAGGGCAAAGCAGTACACAGACCTATTGGCTTGCACCTGGAAGTAATTCGTACGTTTATCGAGGCGGTTCATTCGAATACAAGGCCCGCCAGGCTGAGCTTCGTGCTCTCGAAGCTATTGCCTTTCAGAGTAACGGCCATGAGTGGTCAGCAAAGCAAAAATATCGGGAGATTTATGGAAACAGCTTCCCAGCCTGAAGTTAAAGAACACACAAAGACACTGGAAAGCCAGCTAAGAGAGATGTACGGCCGCGCTGCATACACTCATAAAACACATGAGAAGATGGCGGACTGCTATGTGCAAAGATATCGAATTATTAAGACAATCGAAATTTCACTCTCTGCACTGGCGACAGGTAGCTTGATACTCGCTGTACTTGGTGATTCAAAACCTGCGACCATCACAGGTGCTTTGCTTTCGACTATTTTGCTCGGCTTAACCTTGTATTTCAAGGAGGCTAGTTTGGGAGAACAGGCCCAAAAGCATACAGTTGTCGCTTCAAAGTTATGGGGAATACGTGAGCAACTTCTCAGTCTTCTTGTTGATATGAATGACAGCCGTCCAATCGAGGAAGTCCGTATCGAGCGTGATCGTGTAAACGAGGCACTGGAGGATATCTATAAAAATGCACCTCGAACATCTTCCAAAGCTTATGAAGCAGCGCAAAAAGCCTTAAAGGCGGATGAGGAACTATATTTCACCGATGAGGAATTGAATAACATGCTTCCTAAGCAGCTGAGGACTAGGAATGAGTTGTAGAGGGTGAATTAATCAGATTGCCCTCTCTAAGGAGGAGCTTCATGTTCACGTTTATACATGCTGCCGACATCCACCTCGACAGCCCTTTAAAGGGACTCGAAGTCTACCCGGATGCACCTGTGGAGCAGATAAGAAACGCTGCTAGGAGGGCATTTGACAACCTTATCGACTTAGCCATTGATGAGGAAGTGGCCTTCGTTCTCTTAGCCGGTGATCTCTATGATGGTGAATGGAAGGACTATAACACCGGCATCTATTTTGTGAACCGTATGGGGCGTCTGAGAGATGCCGGCATACCCGTCTTCATGGTCTCAGGTAACCATGATGCAGTCAGCCAAATCACCCGTGCCCTGAACCTTCCCGACAACGTCACCCTATTTTCCCACAAAAAAACCGAAACGCGTATCCTTGAGAACCTTGGCGTAGCCATTCATGGACAAAGTTTTTCTTCTCGGGTTGTTTCAGAGGACCTGACCCAGAATTATCCGCAAGGTAAAGCCAGCCTCTTTAACATAGGGCTGCTTCACACCAGCCTGAACGGCCGTCCTGGTCATGAGAATTACGCTCCCTGCTCTCTCGATGCACTCCGTTCTAAAGGGTACCAGTATTGGGCTCTGGGGCATGTACATCAACGGGAAGAGATTTCCACTGATCCTTGGGTTGTTTTTCCAGGGAATATTCAAGGGAGGCACATCCGCGAGACTGGTGTAAAAGGCTGTACTTTGGTGGCAGTCGAGGGAAACCAGGTAATATCGGTGGAGTCGAGAGAGTTAGATGTCCTGCGTTGGTCCCGATGTCGAGTTGATCTCGCTGAATGTGATAAGCCCGAGTCCTTGCTTGAGCTGATTCGGGAAACCTTCGAATCTGAACGGGAGCAGTCAGATGGACGTCCGCTAGTAGTTCGTCTTACTCTGGAAGGGACTACCACTCTTCACGGTAAACTGCACGATCATGCAGCTCACTGGCAGGAAGAGTTGCGAGCTGTAGCTGCCAGCCTTGGTGATGTATGGCTCGAAAAAATTGTATTCGATACACGTAAGGAACAGCAAATCAGCGAAAAGTTTGCCGATGACTCCCCACTAGCCGCCCTCCAGAAGTCAGTTGAAGGAATTGAGTTTAACACATCGCGCCTGCTTGACCTGCTCCCGGATTTTGAACAATTACGCAGTAAGCTGCCACCTGATCTATTAATTGAGGATGATCCCTTCGCGCCAGGTGAAGAGGAAATTGCTCTTTTACGTGATGAGGTCAAAGATCTACTCACAGCCAAGATCCAGCAGGGAGGTCGTCATGCGAATTAAACGGCTGGAGCTGAAGGCTTTTGGACATTTCACAGATCGAATCCTCGATTTTTCTTCCGACCTGCCTGGCCTGCATGTAGTGTACGGCTGCAATGAAGCCGGGAAGAGTAGTTCCTTGAGGGCGCTGCAAGCTCTTTTCTTCGGGTTCCCCGCTCGTTCCGGTGATAATTTCCTGCATTCCTATGATCAACTCCTGGTGAAGGGGTGCCTCCAAGGATCTGACGGCAGTGAGCTTGCTTTCGCCCGTCGCAAGAAGAACAAGAACAGCCTCTTTGACGAACACGATAACCCTCTTGACCCCGCCCTTCTATATCCTTTTTTGCATGGCCTCGAACAGGATCTCTTCACGACTTTGTACGGAATTAACCATGAGACTTTGGTTAAGGGTGGACAAGGGATACTGGATCAACAAGGTGAAGTAGGACAGGCTCTGTTCGCTGCTGGAACCGGTTTGGCTTCTCTGAAAACCATAGTGGATGAGTTGGAAGCTGAAGGAGATAATCTTTTCCGACCGCGGGGGTCAAGTCAGGCAATAACAGCGCTCGTGACCCAATACAAAGACTTACAGTCGCAACTGAAACAGGTGACGCTTTCGAGCCGCGAATGGCAGGACCACCAGCGAGCACTCGACGATGCGGTGAAGAAGCTGGGGGGTGTCAATGAGTTGCGTTGTAAGCTGACTAGGGAGAAAAGGCAACTAGAGCGCTTGAAGCAGGCATTGCCTTACCTGGGTCAACGTAGGAACATTCTTGATAAACTGGCAGAGCTTGGTGATGTAGTTGTACTCCCTGCCGATTTTGGTGACCGTCGCAGAGAGCTCGAACAACAGGAGCGCGATACCAGAAACAATTTCGAAACTGATAACAGCCGGTTGCAAGATCTCGAAGATAAACGAAACGCCATCTCATTTAATCAGTGTCTTCTTGATCATATCGATGCTGTTGAGGCACTACACCAGGAACTCGGTCAGTACCGTAAAGCTAAAGTTGACCGTCCTCAGCTGGAGGGACGGAGGATCGGTTTCCGCACGGAAGCGGCTAATCTGCTGAAACAGATTAGACCGGAGCTGACAATTAACGATGTTGAAGTATTACGCCCAAGCCTGGCGAAAAGAAAAACCATTCAAACCTTGGGTACCAAACAAGAAGCCCTTATTCTGAGCCTGCATAAGGCAGAGCGCCAGGTCCAGTCTACCTCTAAAGAGCTTGAAAAGATTCAGACTGAGTGCCAACTACTGACTCAGGTTGCTGACATCAAAAAACTATCTCAATCGGTAATGCTCGTTCAGAAGGTTGGCGATCTGGATGGCGAGATAACGACGAAGCGACAAAGTTTTGAGCGTGCGCAGAAGAGCTGTAACGAAGCTTTGCAACGTCTCGGGCTCTGGAGTGGCCCATTGGAAATGGTGGGGCAACTGGCGATCCCCTTACCAGAAACTGTGCACCGCTTTGAAGAAGAATTTCGTTCCTATACTGATAATGACCGGCAGTTACTATCTGATCGCGAGCAGCTGGAAATTGAGCTAACCCAGCTTACTGAGCAGCTTCATGAAATTGAATTTGCTGCTGAGGTGCCCACTGAAGAGGAGCTAACCCAGTATCGGGGGAGGCGTGAGCATGGCTGGCAGTTATTACGGAGGCAATGGGAAAAGGGAGAAGATGTCTCCACTGAAAGCCGTGACTACGATCCAGAACAACCACTGCCTGATGCTTATGAAAAGATGGTGGGCATCTCGGATCAGACAGCAGACCGTATGTATCGGGAGGCTGATCGGGTCCAGAAACACGCATCACTTAAAGCGCGAGCCAAAGCAATCGAAAATCGCCTGCTTGAGTTGAATACACAACAGGAGAAGAGCGACTCAGCATTGCATGATGCCTCTCGACGCTGGCAAGAGCTGTGGATACCTTGCACCATTACTCCGTTACCCCCACGTGAGATGCAAGCATGGCTCAATAATTTTGAAAAACTCCGTTTTCAGGTAGAGGAAGCAGACAAGATTGCCAGGGATATTGCGGATCGAGGAACTAAACGATCCGAACTTCGTGCAATTCTTATTGCTGAGCTAGTTGTGCTAGGAGAACAGCGTGAATTCCCAGGAGAGGACCTCTCGTCACCCTTACAGTGTGCCGAAGATCTTTTACACAAATTACAAAACGAACAATCTCGGTGTGAAGCGCTGGAAGGCAAGCGAAGCGATCTGGAAAGCGCTCAGGAAGCCGCATGTCAAGACCGCGATGATGCTGCTGATGAACTAAAACAGTGGCAGGCTCTGTGGGAAAATGCTGTAGCCCCGCTCGGAATTGAGAGCAAGACCATCCCGGCCGAGGCTATTGACTTCATCGAAACGCTGCAAAGTTGCTTTGATAAGCTTAAAGAGGCAGATGATTTCCGCAAGCGGATCGAAGGTATCGACCGAGACTCCCTAAAGTTTGAGGAGTCAGTCCTGGCACTGGTCAAAGAAGTTGCTCCAGATATCTCAGACACAGATGCCCCTCAGGTTGTCTCGCAATTGAAAATCCTTCTGGGCACGGCCAGTCAGGATCAGGCGTTAGTACAGCAGTATACGGCAGAGATCGACGCGCTGAACATTTCTATCCTCGCAGCTCGAACCCGTTTGTCTGGGATTGATGAACAAATTGCAGCTCTGCGACAACTGGCCGGTAGCGAGACTGAGGAGCAACTCAATGAGGCGGAACGGCGCTCTGGAGAATTACTAAAATTCAAGGAAAAGCTGGAGGATATCGAAGAGACCCTCGCCAGTATATCAGAAGGTCTTTCCCTCTCTGATCTCGAAGAACAGGCCCAGGAAATAGACCCGGACAATCTGCCGGGTCGAATAGAGAACCTGGCAAACGAAATCGATGTGAGAATTGATCCTGAAATTTTACAGTTATCTGAAACCATCGGCCGGGAGAAAAACGAACTGGCGCGAATGGACGGCAGTGGCAAAGCGGCGGAATTGGCTGATGCCTCTCAACAGGCATTGGCGAAGATTCGCCGGCTCACGGAGCACTATATCCGAGTAAAGCTGGCCACGAAGATACTTCGCGAAGAAATCGAACGTTATCGGGCTGAAAACCAGGACCCTGTCCTCAAAATCGCCTCCCGCTACTTTCACGAACTGACACTTGGTTCATTTGCCAGTTTGCGCACCGACAGTGACGATCATGAACAACCGATACTGATCGGTGTCCGGCCTAACGGCGCATGGATACAGGTCGAAGGTATGAGTTCCGGTACGCGTGACCAGCTCTACTTGGCCTTACGACTTGCTACTCTTGAATGGCGCGTTAAGACCAGCGAACCGATGCCGTTCATTGTTGACGACATCCTGATCAATTTCGATGACGAACGTTCACTCGCTACCTTGCAGTCCTTGGCAGCTCTTGCCGAAAAGACCCAGGTGATTCTGTTTACGCACCATGGTCAGATACGGGAAGCGGCTCAATCTCTGAACTTGAAAGACAAGGTGTTTATTCATCAACTGTAACTTGAGAGCGGGGGAAGTTCACAATAATGAGTTATCACGATGAAGAATGAATTGGTAGGCTACACCACATCATAGATCAAGCCTCCTAATACCATAGAATCAATATATTATTAAATCAGGATTCGAAATATGACAACTTCGCCACCGCCAATAAACCAAATAAGCGGTTCATACACTGCAAACCTACTCGGAAACATTAGAAGTCACCTTGCCGGATTACAGGGCTTCGATGTTATGGCGTTGGAATTAATCCAGAACGCTGATGATGCCAGAGCCGAGAAAATCATTTTTGATATAACTGATAAAGGCCTTGTTGTAACCAATAGCGGCCAGTTTACTTATTGTGGCGACCTAAAAAAGCGCCCATGTAAATTTATCCAAAACGAGAGTGACTACAGTTGCGATTACCACCGCATCGTTGATGTCGGAAGCGGCGGGAAACTGACTCACAGCGAAAACATCGGGCGTTTCGGTATCGGCTTTGTCTCAACCTACCAGATTACCGACCATCCACAGATCCACTCTTCTGGCATCAAGCTCACGCTTCATCCTGAATCTGGGCAATGGTTCGTCGAGCCTGATAATCAGGCCGTTGGGACTACATTCTTCTTGCCGTGGGCAAGCAATCCCAATACAGAAGCTCGTTTAGCTCTAGGAGTTTCGCATGTCAGTGCAGCTCATATTGACCAGTTGGTAAAAGACATTCAGAAAATACTGCGGAAAAGTTTGCTGTTCCTACGGTATGTGACGAAAGCAGAAGTCCGTAAAGATGGGAAATTGCTGCTGGCGTGTGACCTTGACAGAGGAGATGGCGCTGATCTGACGATCAGCTTCCGTCCTGGTGAAGAAGTTGAAAAATGGCTCATACTCCGTACCGATGCAGAAGAAATGGCGGAAGAACTTTATGAGAGCCATCCCCGGCTTGAAGCGCTGGGAAGAGGTACAAAAATCAGTATTGGATTGCGTATCGATCCTGAACCATTGAATGATGGATTGCTGTATGCATTTCTTCCAACTGAGCAGCCAACAGGCTTGCCATTGCATATTAATGCTGATTTTTTCCCTGAATCAGATCGCAAGGCGGTAATTTTCGCCGGATATCAACACGAGCAGGCATGGAATGAAATGCTTATCGGCGCCGCCGCAGCCGAGCTTGCCCGTGATCCGGAAACTCTTTTTCAGAAACTGGGCCATATTCAGTTTTGGCAGATTTTGACTCGCTCTTACGAATTATCAAAACCGCAAAATCACCCAGAATGTTTCAACATGTTCTGGGAAGAGTTCAAAACTACAGCTCCTCAAGCACACATCGTAGTTGCCCATGATGATTCCGTGCAATGTCCGAATGGCGTCTTTATAACACGTCCACCATTGATTGCTGAGCAGGTCATGGCTTTCCAGCGCATTGGAGGTAGGGTTGCGATAGAGGATCTTCGGCCACATCAAAACGCAATGAATCAACTGGGCTCTCAGATTCTTACTCTGGAACGAATGGTAAATCTGCTGGGACAATCGATGAGTAAATTTGAAGCCGGAGAAAGTCAGGTGACTGAACAGCAAGTCTACAGCTTGTTCCGCCCTGTATGGAGCATTGTGAATGATCTCCTTCCTGAGAGTGGGACACAAAATCAAGCAAGCGCCCCGTTTATTCAAAAATTGTCTGCAATTCCCTTTATTATTACAGAGGATTTATATGTTGTAACAATCAATCAATCTTATTTAGCACCACTCTCGATAGATGCCGAAAAAATCGCAAAATTGCTTCCGAAACAGGCGATTGCGTCTCGCTATTTGCATGGCCTGCCAAGAATATCCAGACTTATCAATGAGCTTGAACTCGCAGGTGTGGCATCACATCTACAATCCTCAATTTCATCAGATGAAGTAGAAGATGTGATCGGTGTCGAGCATAATCAGCTGCGCGAATTATATCAATTATTTGCTGATCTTGATCGACAGGGAGATACTGATAAAAGTGTTTACACAACCCTTGTCAATTTGCCGATCTGGCTTTCAAGCAGAGGCTTGATCAAGGCAAATCAAGCTCTTCTCCCCGGGAATTTTCATGATCCGACTGGAAGGGCAGACTTATTTGATGTCAGTGTCCTGACTGAATCGGCGCGAGATTTCATTACAACAAAGCTTGGCGTGCAAACGCAGTCGATTGAGGCTTTTGTTCAGACGGTATTACCCCGACTCTTTGATGAAAACGGCCCGCTTGAAACAGATAAATATCCTCTCCTAATCACCGAACTTGCCGAACACCCATCTCTGGTTAATGACGACAATATCCTGAAGCTTCTTGGGTCGCTGCCGATTGTGCCAACACAAGACGGCAAATGGTCCCGTCCACACCTCACATACCGTCAAACCGATGCTTTGGGAAAGGTATTGGGGGATTCAAAGCACCTGTGGCTCGATTTCAGCCGCATTCCGAATACCAGATCTGTTCATAGCTTTATTGAAAGCCTTGGCATCCGGCGCTCACCAATTGCAAAGCATCTGGTGGAACGAATGATCTTTATAGCTGAGAAGTATTTACCCACAGAAGATGCCAGAAGAGCCAGCGCAGAAGCCTTCTATGTTTTGTGTGACAACTATGAGGAGTGGAAGGATAAGAAGTCCTTCCGGAGATCAATTGAGAACCTCATGGGGGCAGACTGTATTCCGGCTGTAGGTGACAAAGAGAATTGGTACTCGCCTGAATCGCTGCACGCGCCTTATCGTTCGGAAGCATTTGAGTCGCAAGCCAATATTCTCGATTTCAGGAATTTTGCACGTCTGAAGCGTGAACTGATTGAAGAGCTTGGCGTAACGATCAATCCCGAAACTGAGATGGTTGTCAATCATCTGCTGTATTGTGTGGAGAGGGACGTTCAGCCCCATGTTTCCTCATACCAGATGCTAAATGAGCGTGCCCAAAATGCAGACCCAATAATCAAAAACCTTGTGGGTACCCGCTGTGTGTATGTTGAGAGCCAGAAACTATTTGTACGCCCAAACCAGATATACTGGATGCCTCAACAGCTAGGGAAGTACGCCTTCACAATTCCCGGAAACCTTGAATCATTCAAGCCGCTCTTTACAGCCATTGGTGTAAAAAATGCCCCAGCCGCTGAAGACTACGTTGACCTGCTGCTTGACATTGTAAAAGAACATTATGAACAGGCCAAAACAGTTACTGGAGCAGCCCGCGTTGTCTATGACACCTGCTTGTCAGGGATTGCAGCTGCGGATGCGCAAGATCAATTTGACCATTCAGACCTGCAGAGATTGCAAGAATCCCCTGTAGTTCTGAATTTGAAAAATCAATTGATATTCCCAGATGAAATTTTTCTCCAAGACAGTGAGTGGCATGTTAGTTTTTTCCATGGCGAGCTTGACAGTGCGTTATGCAAACCAGCACTGGAACTTTGGCCCCTACTGGGAAAAATTGGCGTTCACCGCTTGAGCGACTGTGCTGAAGTGAGTCTCGAATATGTTGACGGTGAAAATAAGTCAGAAGACGTACAGGCAGAAAAATTAGCAGAGAGAGCGGACATCATTACTCGTCTACTCCATGACAAGCCGGCATCTCTCAGGGATAAGATTCGGAAGGCACTATTTGATTTGAAAGCAACAAGCTATGATGTTGTCCGGATTCAGGCAACAGTTGCTTTTGGAGACAACAAAGTAACTACCCCCCCTGTTCCGGCATTCGCTTATTACAACGCTGATGATAGTCATATGATCCTCGCCCGCCCTGTCAGTGAACGAAGTTGGCCCCATGTGCTAAACGCTCTTTTCCATCAGTTGATGCCTGAGGAGTCGAGCAGCGAAATTTCAAAACTTACTCTGGGGATCAGGCCACTTATGTCGATGTCGCTTGAAGATGCACATCAGGAACTGACAGATGCTGGCATACCGTTTCTTTCATCAAATATCATCGAGTTAACAGATGATCTTACTTCACCAGAACTTGGTGTTATCGGTGGAGAAGCAGTACTGGAGGGTGAACAGTCTGCAACATCAGATGAAAAAGAAGACGAACAGAAAAGTGACGGATTATCTGATCATGATACAAAGCACAAACCGCAAACCGCTGAGGCGCAGTCGACTGGAGGCAACGATTCGACTCAAGGCACTTCAGCAAAATCGCCATTTGGTGAGCCAAATGGGAGGGGAGATCAAGAAGGGAATTCTGCTAAGAAACCGCAATCACAAAAAAGAGCAAAACACAAGGAACAGTGGGACAGGTGCCTTCGATCTTATGTCCGAAAAAGAACTGAATCCGATGAAACATCAGACAGCGGCCCATCTGAGCATAACCTTGCGGTAGAAGCAGTTGCCCGTAAGGCTGTATGTGATCACGAAAGAAAGCGGGGCCGGATTGCTGAACAGATGCCACAAACTCATCCTGGATACGACATATTCAGCCGTAATCCGTTGACCGGAGAAGAACGATACATTGAGGTCAAGGGAATTAGTGGAGAATGGAATAAAACCGGTGTTGGATTATCAAAGTTACAGTTCAGTAATGCACAGGATTTGGGAGAAAAATATTGGCTCTATGCCGTGGAATTTGTCTCTGACCCGGATAACATCAGGGTGCATCCAATCTGTAGCCCAGCAAATCAGGTGACTTCCTTCATGTTTGATGGCAATTGGCGTGAGGCTGTTTCTGAAGAACCTGATGATCCTTCTCTTGCATATATCGAGGGTGTCCGGGTCAAACATCAGCATTACGGTCTGGGTCGAATTGTGTCTATGGTTCTGAGAGGTTCTACGCGTGTATTTTCGATAGCTTTTGATCTGCATGGGAAGAAAACAGTTTCGTTCAATCTTCGTGAAATGGAAGTAGTGGAGGACGAATATGGCGAAGATGCTCCCTGAGTTAACGGAAGCACAGTTGGCAGATGTCCCTTCAAAAGCAGAAGTCAAAGTTTATAGAGCATTACGCGACAGTTTATCCAATGACTATGTAGTCTTTTTCCAAGTTGCGTGGATATTACAGCAGCAAGAAGAACAGGCAAAGGATGGTGAAACAGATTTTCTTGTATGTCATCCGGACTCTGGATTCATTTGCATTGAAGTGAAAGGCGGTGGAGTTGGTTTTAATGCACAATCAGGAGAATGGTTCTCCATTGATCGACATAAAAACAAAAATGAGATAAAAAATCCGATTAGCCAGGCGCTGAAGGCAAAGTACTCAATTCTGAAAAAGCTCAAGGAAAGCAAACGCTGGCAAACTCTTTCGCTAAACAGAGTTGTTCGTGGACATGCTGTATTTTTCCCCGATGTCGGGAACACTGAAACATTGAGCAGGCCTGATATGCCTGAGAAGCTTATCGGCAGCTCAACAGCTATTGCTGATATTGGGAACTGGGTCAAGGGAGCTTTCGACTACTGGCGCAATGATGCTTCAAATAACACTCCATTAGGTCGAAATGGTGTTGAAGTTCTCAAAGATATTTTTGCCCGATCTTTTGATGTGGCACCACTCGTATCCGTTCAACTCGCTGATCAAGAGTTACGTCGCCTTTTATTGACAAAAGATCAAATTCGAGTACTCGACTTCCTTCGCTCTCGACGGCGTGTTGCTGTAAGCGGTGGGGCTGGAACTGGTAAAACGGTTCTTGCCGTGGAAAAGGCTCGCAGATTGGCGACGGAAGGATTTCGCACATTACTAACTTGTTACAATAGGCACCTTGCTGACAGTCTTGCAAAAACCTGTGCTTCCCTGCCAAACCTAGAGGTAATGAGCTTTCATCAACTGTGCCACCGATTTATTGATAGAGCCAATAAGGCATCTAGCCGCGACCTTGTGGCTGAGGCAAAAGTAACATATCCGGGAAAAGATCTTTATGATGTGCAGGTACCTAATGCTCTTGCGTATGCTCTTGAGATACTGCCTGATCGTTATGACGCAATCGTTTGTGATGAAGGCCAGGATTTTCGTGAGGAATTCTGGGTGCCGCTTGAATTCTTGCTTTCCGATTATGAGAACAGCCCTCTTTACGTTTATTATGATGACAATCAGAACCTGTATTCCCGTGTCGGAACTTTCCCAATTCAAGACGAGCCTTTTTCTCTAACTGACAATTGCCGTAACACAACTCCCATACATATGGCAGCGTATAAATATTACAAGGGGCTTGCTGTCAATCCACCAGATAATCCAGGCGATGAAATCCAGTTTGATGCTATAGGGAGCCGTATTCAGCAGGCTTCAAGGATCAACGCGAAAATAGTTGATCTGATATCAAAGCAAAATGTCTTGCCTGGAGACATAACTGTATTAATTGCTGATGCGTTACATAAAACAGAATACTACAGCCTGTTAAATAGACTGCCACTACCAAAGTCAGCTATATTGCTTGAAGAAGGATTGCGAGGTAGCAATACAGTTCTGCTTGACACGGTACAACGCTTCAAGGGTCTTGAATCTCCCGTAGTATTTATTTGGGGGCTAGACTCAATTGACATCTCAAAGCACTCAGAGCTGCTGTATGTAGGCATGAGCCGGGCAAAATCATTACTTACAATTGTTGCCAGCGCCGAAACATGTAAGGCTCTATCTATATCTTGAAAATGGGGGCGCTGATGTCTGCACCAACTGCAATAACTACTGTTGATGATGCTTATCTCTGCCAGATTATCGGGAGTGTTGAACGTCGTCTTGTTTTCATGACACCAGGGATGTCTGACCAGGTGGCAGAAGCAATCTGTAATAAGTGGCTTCAATTACCATCGGAGGCTATCAATATCATCGTCGATGTTGATCCTGAAGTATGCCGAATGGGATTTGGGACCATTGGGGCTCTCAAAAAGTTACATGACCAAGCCAAAAAGGTAGAAAGTGCCATACACGAACAGACCGGAGTCAGAATTGCTCTGCTTATTGCCGACGATGTGACCCTGTTTTATGCACCGACACCACTTTTGATCGAAGGTGGATCAGATACACAGTTGCGCCCGAATGCAGTGAAACTCAATTTGGTGCCCACAGATATCGCCAAGGATATGGGGCTTACAGATGCTGGCGGCGTTGCCTCCGTGGGGACCAACTCCATCAGTCCGCAAAAAATACTGGATACAACCAACGATTTGGTACGTAATCCTCCGATGAAGTTCGATATTGCCAGAAAGGTGCGGGTCTTCAATTCTCAGATTGAATTCGTAGAATTCGAATTGAGAGGCCATCAGATTGGCAAGAGGAAGGTCAATATTCCCAGCGATCTGCTTGGCTTGGCAAAGGACGACAGAACCAAGAAGTTGCTGCATAGTTCATTTCAGTTGATTGACGATGAAGATGCAAAAATATCGGGCAAAGAGATTACCGATGAAAAGGAAAAAATTGCCAGGGATTTTCTGATCAATCTCCCAAACTTTGGGAACGTCATACTCAGGAGCAAAAAGGAAGAGTTTGAAGCAGCCGTTGAGACTTTGAGAAAGCAAATAGAGGCTTTTCAAAAGGAACTTGAGGCTAAACTGCAACAAGCAATCGATAAGAACAGAGCTTCATTGGTGAATGCTCTTGCCCCTGCTGTAATTGCCCAAACTCCTGACCGGTGGAAGAAATTCCTGCCAACAAACCCTTCGGAAGATGATATCCGTCAAGTATTGGACTGCGAACTCGCGGAACAATTCGGGTCTGCCGAAGCAAACCTGAAAAAGATAGACATCTCTCTTATTTTCAAAGGGGTCACCTATGAAACACTCAACGATCCAGAGTTTGTAAAGATCGTGAAGAAGAAAATGCCTATCCTCAGACTGTATGAAGAGTATGACGCTGCAAAAGAGGCGCAACAGAGATTATTTTAAAAAGCCGGGGAAGATCCAGTCAGGAAATCGCACCTCGGGTCAGCATGATGCCTACTCGGTTGCAAGCTGGCTACGGCAAACCGATCTGGTCGGCAAACTGTTATCATATCTGAACCCGTCTCTGTCGGGAGCCGAACGGACTCTCGCCCAGGTTGAAGGCTGGATACTTGGAATCATGTAGAAAGAGACTTGTGATGAGGACTGCAATGTTCCTTCAGGGGAGTAACGATAATGAATATTTTTTGGAATAACGGCGAGAGAGAGACCATTCAGGGTCTTGATATCCTCGCCTTACGGCAGCTGGATCAGCAGATTGAGCAGGACTGGGTTGCCAACGTGACGACGATCTCGATCAGGGCTAGATACTTGTCGTTACTGCCATGGCTGTTTACCGAATTCTATTCATGGCACTTGCTGTCGGATTCGGGACAGGCGACTTTTGATCTTGAGCGATTCAAGCTGGCTGCTGCGCGGATGGAGATAATCGTTCTTGCTGCCACCAGATATGGCAAGAAATGGGGTGAATCCGGCACCACCTACGGCGGGATCGGGCCTGAACTCTACCATGAAGACATAACCGCCCTTGAACAGGATGGATCTATTGATCTGGAGCCGGCGGGACGAGGCGGCGCAGTTTACGGCACCTATGTTATGCCCTGTCGAGGTTTCGGACTACTGGATTTCACGGTCGGAGGCCAGGCCGCTCCTGTCAGTGTGACGAGAAGAGGGCAAGAGCTTCATAAAGCCCGCAGGAAGGTTTTGTCGCCAACCGGATTAACCCGCCTGGTTCTGGAGGGGGGAACCCTGACAACTGATCTGCTGGAACAGGAAGGCGTGCATTTTTCTCTTAACGGTCTGCATGCAAACCAGGAAGAAATGGAGCTGCTTAAAGAAGCATTGGTGAAGCCATATGTTGACCACGCCGAAATAAACCTGCGATACGCCCATTTTACTGATTCGGCACGCTGGTTCATGTCGATCCTGTCAGACACATCCTCCGGTATGAATTCGGAGGAAATCCTCAAGTTGAATTATCGCAAACTGGTCTCTGCTGATTCCAAGCCTGACAAGGTCGAATTGGGCTGGGGCGAATACGAGTTGCGGAGGCGTGTGCATTTCGCCCTTGAGCTGCTTCTGGGGGCCATGACCCATACGGTCATCGATCTCGTGGAAGCAACCGTCGAGCAGGTGCTGTCATTATGGGAGACCGAGTGGGATAAACCGCCACTGCTGGACAAGCTGTTACCATTAGCCGCCAATCCATTCACGCTGAGCTTGCAGGAGGTTGCTGACAAGGTGCCACTGGATGTTTTCCTCGACAAGGGCCCGAATATGAGTGCGGCCAGGGATCTTTCGTCAGACCAGAAGGCTCTGTATGCATTGACTGTACTGATTGCCTGCAAGGAGCAGACAGAATCCCTCCGCACGACTGGTTTACTTCCCGACCGGCACCATTACCTGGAGCGGGCATTCTCGATTATCAGCCGGGGCAGCCAGTCGGTAAGCGATACCCTGCGCGAGCTTCTGATAGCTGTGGTTATCGAACCGCATTTGAAAACATCCTTGCGAAAACTCGGTCAGGGGCAGAAATGCTCGCTCCGTTTCTTTCCTGAAGGCAATATCTTGCGGCCTACCGGCAAGCGAGTAGTTGCCAGCAGCAGCGGTGACAGGTTGGGCAATGTCCTAGGATTTTTTGCCGACTCCGGCTATCTGCACCGCATTGAAAGTTCACGCTTCAGCCTGGCACCCGATGGCAGCTCTTTACTGAACACCTTGGGGGCATCCGCATGAGAAATGATATCGTCAGAATCATTGAAGCGGAGAAGGATGTCGCCAATGTTATTGTCCTCACCCATAACATCGATTTTGTCTTCGTCCAGTCGGTCGTTATTCCAGCCCTCCGGCGCTGTGGTCATCCCTCGCTAACGGTCTTTGCCGACGCCCAATGTGCGAATGAGAGTTATCAGCACCAGCACTTGGTACTCAACTCATTGGGGCGGCGTTTTCGGGTAGTTCCGGTCGCCATGCAGCCAGGCTATCGCTTCCATCCGAAGGCAATTCTGCTTTCCGGACAGAAAAAGGCAACGTTGCTGATTGGCAGCGGCAATCTCACCTTTGGCGGCTGGCGGGAAAATGCCGAGATCTGGTGCAGATTTGATACTGATGTTGACGGGACGTCTCCCTTCTCTGCATTCAAAGGATATCTTGACTCCGTTCTCTCCCTGACGCCGTTGCAGGAGACTCTTCGGGCAGAAGTTGATGAATGCTTCGAGGGGCAGAGCCGCTTTTGGGCAATCGACATGCTCCCTCCGGATCTCCTTGTTGGCCGGCCTCTTGCCAAAGTGGCCCTCATCGACCAGATGAGAGCAGTAACACCGCAAAACGTGACCAGCGCCCTGATCTGTTCGCCGTATTTTGATGACTCTGGAAATGCGCTGCAGAGCATTGCAACATCATTCGGGGTAAAGCCAAAGGTTGCTGTGCAGCGCTGCCGTAGCGGGTTAAGAGCCGAAGCCGCCGAGCAGTTGGGAGCTGCTATCGAGCTCTCCACAGTCAATTTCCATCACTTGGACCATGAGGAGAACTCCCGAGAAGCGTTTATCCATGCCAAATGGTATGGTTTTGAGCATGAGGATGCGGTTACGGTCTTTCTTGGCAGTGCAAATTGTTCAAATGCAGCACTGATCGTTCCGGGAAGTGCCGGTAATGCGGAGTTGATGACCTATGCAACAATATCGAAGGAAGAGTTTGCTTCACTGCTGACAGACGAGCTGGAGTTTATTGATGCAGACCCGCAACTTCAGCCCATCACTGCCGGTGAAGAGACCGACAAGACATCAGTGCCTGCGATCCGGGTCATGGCGGCCAGACTTGATCAGGATGTTATCCAGATAGCATACAGCCACAGTGAAGGGGTAACGGTCACTCAACTCTACATTGATGGAACCGGCGCTGAATATTCCATTGCCGAACCTGGAGTGATGGTCTCGTTTGGGATACCAGCGGACAGCAGGCATGTGTCACTCAAAGGGACGTCATGCGATGGCGAACTATGCTCAAGCTTGATGTGGATTGATCGTGAGCAGGATCTGAGCACCACCGCCAGGAGTCGATCGGTCATTGACGCCGTTCGCAAGGGGGTAAACTCGCAGGGCTGGAGTATCGGCACTTGGTCGGATATCTCCAATGTATTTCTCCGCAACCTGCAATACATGCCTTCACGGGCCGCGTTCTCGCCACGGCTGGTTGCCAGAGGCGAGAGATCCACCGAAACGAGTCGGGTATACAGCGCCGAGGATGTATTCAGTGACAGCTACGGCCTGCCCAGATTTACCCGGCACTTTACGCAGCTGGCTGACGGCTTTGATGACAGGGTGACCAGTCTGCGCCAGTTATTGCTCCGCTGGTTTGGATTAAAAGAGAACCGGGAGGGCGATGATTCGCCAGCGGATCACCCCGGACCAACAGATGGAGTGATACCGCCTGAAGAGATCGTGCCGATCCCCAAACCGGGACCGCCCCCGGTACGCACCGTTGCCGAGATCAAGGAGAGTGACCGCCGCCGTGCTCTGCAGATGCTGCAGCTGATAACAGAGGCAATAACGTCGGAAGAGTATCTGACGCAAAGACAACCGGAAACATTATCGGTGGACATCCAGTTTACTTCGGTGCTTTTACGGGCCGGACTTCACGAGGAGTGGATCTCCCCGGATGAGTTCTTTGCCTGTACTCAGAAAATCTGGAGCACGTTATTCTTTTCCTGCCCTGCCGATTCCGGTATTGGCTGGCTTGAGTACCGGTATCGCAATGAAGAAGACCCTGTGCTATTCATAGAGCGGTTTGTCTCCCCCAAACTTACTGCCGCCCTTGCAGCATGGGCATTCGCTATCCCCAATAGCGGTGGGACACCGGAGCAGGTGAGATTCAGGCTTTCGCAAGTGTTGTCAGTGTCCCGGTTGCCATGGCTATGGGAACATGGGGCACGTGAAGAGGTCGCCAATGAATTGAAAGAAGTTCTCAGCATTACCAGCAATGATCTTTCTGTTGATTTCTGGCAGGAGGTAGAGGGCCGATGGAATGATCTGATCCGCCAAGGGTATGCGCTGAAGCTTGTTGAAGACTCTTTGGCCAACAAGACTCCGTTGGAGATCAAGTCTCTTATCCTGCAGCAGGACGTCAAGAAAGGTGAACTGCTCTGGCAGGGAAAAGCCGGGTTCTGTGTCGCCCGTCAGGATTTCTCCAGAAAGAATAGCGGCGGCAAGGCAACAATCCTCTATCTCCAGAAGTCAGCTGAAGGGATTGTTGTTGTCGACTTCACGATCCCGGTAAGAGGAGTTATCGAGTCAGAGGTTGTCTTTTTGAATGAGAAACAAAGGACTGTTCTAGCAGGGATGTTTGCATCTCTAACTACCTGTTGAAAATTATCACGAGGGAGTGGAAAGGGAAAAGAATTTATATAGTATCAGGGTAGGGGCAAATTTACCCGTTGATCCGGCTCTTCAGAACAGTACTCGGTTTAAACGTCAGAACCTTCCGTGATGAAATGGTTATGGTCTCCCCAGTCTGCGGGTTTCTGCCGGTTCTGTCTGCTTTTTTCCGAACCACAAAGTTCCCGAACCCGCTGATCTTCACATGCCCTTCGGTAGCGATGGCATCTTTGAGAACATCCAGAGTAAGCTCCACCAATTCGATGGCTTCTTTCTTTTGACAAGAGAGCTTTTCTTGCACCAAGTCGGCTAAATCTGCTTTCGTCATCTTAGACCTTTCAACATGCTGATATGAACGCTGTAAATACCACAAAACGCGAATAATTTCCACGAGATTTATATAAAGGTCAGCCACAAGGGACGTTCAATCCGAGCCGGGAGGCAAGTTTCATATAGTTTCTGCCGAAGTCGCAACCAAATGTTCCATTGCTACCCATCCAGGACAAAAACCCATATTTCAACATAGTATGTCTAATTTGTATGGACATACTATGCTGAATCATCCCATTCTCCGAGCGCTTGTCAGTTTGACGCTCAGTGAAATCCTCGCTTCTTCCCCAGCCGCCGTCAATTTATCTGCAATCGGCTATATTTGTCGTTTCATGGCATTACGGAGATAAAATATCTACGATCATGTATTTAATGCTGGCATTCTCGGGTTTATGCTGCTATATATACGAACGTAGATGCTGATGGAGGACAAAATGAAGATTGCCAGTGCGGAAGACATCGGGCGGATCATCAAGCAGAAGCGGAAGGATGACGGTCTCACCCTGGAAGAGGCAGCTGCGGTCTGCGGTGTAAGCTATGCCTTTCTGTCTGCCTTGGAGAACGGCAAAGAGACGGTTCGGCTGAACAAGGTGCTGCAGGTTGTCAAATGCCTCGGAATTGAGTTGGAGGCGAGCATCCGTACCTGGGCATCGACGGGAGATGAAGCATGACAGCCGGTCTGCTTGTCAGGATAGGTGAAGATGTCGTGGGGCGGCTCTGGTTGGATGACAAGAAACGATTCTGCTTCCAGTATGATAGTCAGTGGCTGGAGCGTTCGAAAATCCCTCTGTCGCTATCATTGCCGCTGCGGCCGGACCCGTATCTTGACGACGAGTCACATCCTTTTTTCGCGAACCTCCTGCCTGAAGAAAAAATCCGGGCCGTAATCGCCCGGAATCTCGGCGTGTCCCTGAATAACGACTATGGGCTTCTTGAGCGGATCGGCGGCGATTGCGCCGGTGCAGTGTCGCTTTTTGAGGAAAACGCAAAACCGCAACTGGAAGCCGGCAGATATCGCCAGCTTTCCCCTGATGAACTTGCCGCCATCATCAGGGAACTCCCACAACGACCGCTTCTTGCCGGTGAGAAGGGGATACGGCTTTCCCTGGCCGGGGCGCAGAAAAAACTGCCGGTCTTTTACGATGACGAACATTTTCATCTCGGGTACGGCGCTTTCCCTTCCAATTACATCATCAAACCGGCAATCGAAGACCTTGACGGTACGGTCGAAAACGAGGCGTTCTGCATGGCCCTGGCCCACGAGGTTGGCCTGGATGTGCCCCGGACATTGATCCACCAGCATGAGGAGACCAGGGTATTTGTCATCAAGCGGTATGATCGTGTCACAACAACAGTTGGAACAAAAAGACTGCATCAGGAGGACTTCTGCCAGGCGCTCGGGATTCTGCCCGAGTTCAAGTATGAGTCCGAGGGGGGGCCGTCGCTGGCGGCGTGCTTCAACCTGGTGCGCCAGAGGAGCATCAGATCAGGGAAGGATGTATTGTCGTTGTTGAACTGGGTGATATTCAATTACCTGATCGGTAACTCCGACGCCCACGGCAAGAACATCTCCCTGTTGCTCTTGCCGGAAGGACCGATGCTGGCCCCTTTCTATGATCTGCTTTCGACAAGGATATACGCCCACTACGGCCTTGCTGAAGGTCTTGCCATGAAGATCGGCGGCGAGAGCGATTCTGGCGCCATTCAGACAAAGCATTGGGAGGCATTCGCCGAAGAGGTCGGCATCAAACCTCGACTGGTGCTGAGTCGTGTCGTTGAACTGGCAAAGAGGATTGAAGACGTCCGCTTGCAGCTCTTCAAGGGGGCCTTTGCCCCCTACAAGTGCGATGCCTTGTACCGCCTGATTGAATTTATGGGGGAGCAGGTGGAGAAGGCTTTGCGGAAACTCGCATAAATGTAAGTGCGAATACAACGAATAGCAGTTGCAGACCTTCTTGACTCAAGCATTTATGACCAAACCAAAGAAACAACATTACGTCCCGCAGTTCCTTCTCCGGAATTTTGCCCTTGGCAAGAAACTCAAGGCCAAGCTTTGGGTACTGGATAAACGGAACGCTACTGTGTTCCAGGCATCAGTGCGCGATGTCGGGCACGAGAATATGTTTTACGCATACAATGGCGAGGCCGGAAGCGTAGATTTTGAAGGCGTAATGGAAAAACTCGACTCGAAGGCTGCAGCGATCATCCAAGACGTCATTAGCGAGCACAGGCTTCCCGGACCCGGAGAAAACTTCGTCTGGCTCTCATACTACGTGATTGCTCAGATGCTGCGGACTCCGGTGACCAGAAGTGATATGGATAACTTTAGGGACCTGATAGTCCAGAAATTCGGGAAGGAGATAGTATACCAAGGTGACACTCGACCGGTAGCAGATTATGGACCTGAAGATTCGAAAATAAGCTCGATACGGCTCCTTCGGGACGTGCCGAAACTTGCCAAAATGCTGCAAGAAAAGGTTTGGATACTTTGCGAGGCACCCGACACCGCCCCGTTCATAATTGCCGACAATCCAGTGTCGAGACACAACATGATCGACAGGAGGCTCCGGGGCAACTTGGGGTTAAAGAATGATGGTATCGAAATTTATATGCCGCTTTCCCCGAGGCTTTCGGTTCAGATCATCTGTCCGAGACTGGCCACCGCAACTCTGCTTGTCCCCGAATTGGCAAATGAATTTTCCGGTGCTATGGCGAATAAGGAACCGGTACGTTACCGACCTGAAAACATCGAGTTTCTGAACTCACTACAGGTTCAATGGTCTGAGCGATTTGTGTACGCCCGACATCGAGAGCACCTTGAGATGCCACTTGATATGCTGAGGACGCATCCTATGCTGCAGGAGGGGACAGGCGTCAGGCAAAAGCCGGGTGAGTTTGATGGTGCGACCTTGTTATGAGTAAAACTTATGCTCATGTCTCACCCCATAAAATAATCGTCAGGAGCTAACGAGCCATCGACAACGGTTTTCAATGCCATATAATGGCACTTGGTAATTTGGACAGGTGTAAAATTGAAAAAGGCGGCCACATTGGGCCGCCTCTATCCAGGCCGGACGATGCATCATCCGACCTGAAGACTGTAGCAGGGTCTCATCCCCGTGAAAATCGAAATAACCTCGATCTGACCGCCTGAAAGATCACTCCTCAGTAAGGCCTTCTCGAACTCTTCCCACGAAAGCGAATACTCCCTGCCGTTTATCCGTGCTTTTACTGTCATGACTCTCTCCCCTTTGTGATTTTGATAGGCGCCCAAGAGGGCTCCCCGCAACCACCGTGGATACGGAGGCTCCGAGGAACCCTCTTGAGCGAGGGGAGAGGAAAGGGAGGGCGCACAAAGCGCCGCTCCCCCTATCTATAGAAGGTGAGGTTAAGCCACCCTTTCAAACCGTTACTTCGTCTTTGGTGGACCCGGCTGCGACTGCTCCGCTGAGGGTTCCTTTTTCCGCTCCTCTTCACGTTGCTGCACCTTTTCCCGTAGCTCATCTTGAGGATCGGTCATGGCCCTGCCGGCGCTGGCGGTCATATGAACAACCGTGGCGACGGGGTTCAACCAGGAAGCCCCCTGGGGCGCTAGTTCTACGTTGGCCCACTGGCTGTGACTGCAACCACTCAGAAACATCGCAGCAGCTATCATCGGAAT
>Ga0074193_1001048_pt1 | contig 37986 bp, 29 predicted proteins | sample EPASupsiteHSE605_FD_64523 | JGI IMG/M metagenome (GOLD analysis project Ga0074193, IMG submission 64523) | Bioremediated contaminated groundwater from EPA Superfund site, New Mexico - Sample HSE6-05 | ecosystem: Environmental > Aquatic > Deep subsurface > Groundwater > Contaminated ... | reverse complement strand
AACTATCAATTCAGTTATTTCAGTTTCGCGATGATGTTTTATGAAAAACTCTCACCGCCCAGAATTAACCGAACCGACAAAATCCTCGTCAGACAGGAAAAAACTCCTGACTCCATTATTAATGAACAGTAATTGCTGCATTTATAATGCAGGAAATTATAGTTATGTGCTCATAGTATTTAAAGGTACCGATTCTCCCTTAAATGAAGAAGAAACCTTGACCAGATGACTATGAGAAAAACCGCCCAGCACAATAAATTCATGCTGAAACAGGAAACACATATACATCAGTTTTAGTATATAAAACTTTTTGTTCAGGAACACTTGGGAAAAACAAATAATGAAAATTTGTTTTGCAAAATCCCTGATTTTCACTCTCAAACTACAAATTCAAGAGCGATCCACGCTTGTTTTGCGCGTGGAACATACAACGGAATATCCAGTATATATACCTGTCGCCTGACCGAACGTCTAGAAAAAAATAATAATGAGGAGAGAGTAAAAGAAATCAAAAAAAGCGTAGCATTAAAATAATAGCAGAAAGTTGAAAGCTGCAAGACGAATAACCTTAAAACTCGAAAAAACGATATATAAGGGATTTAAGAGTATAAAAATAAAAAATATAACTATAATATAAACTATAATAATGAGGTATCAAACTGGCAGACTTAAAGAAACCTACATCCAAAGCCAAGCCTGCAACGGAAGAAACTGTTACAAGAATACGCACACCACGCAGGGAAAATAACGAGATCCTGGCAACTGTTGAGAGTCTCCTGGGTGCGAACCGCCTGAGACTCCGTTGCATGGATGGGGTCGTTCGTATGGGAAGGATTCCGGGTTCAATGAAGAAAAAAACCTGGATAAGAGAGGGAGACGTCGTTATTGTCGTACCCTGGGAGTTCCAGAACGAAAAGGCAGATGTAATCTGGAAATATACAAGGCCGCAGGTAGACTGGCTTGAGAGAAAAGGATACCTGAAAGGATAATGTGGGAATGGATCAGGAAAAGAAAATAAGGCGCATTGATAGCGCTAAAGATAAATCTCGGGCCAGGGAAAAGGACTCCGAGCGGCTAAAAGTAGAAGAAAACGTATTCGATGTACCCACTCTCAAAATTCTTTATACTCTCTCTAACAAGGGTGTAATAAAAGCAATGGGTGGAGCTATCAGTACTGGAAAGGAAGCAAATGTATTCTATGCCGAAGGCCAGGACAAAGAGCTGGCTATAAAAATATATAGAATTTCCAGCAGCACCTTCAAGGCTATGGACGCCTATATTATGAAGGATCCTCGCTTTACAAACATACGAAATAACAAGCGAGACATTATTTTTGCATGGACACGCAAGGAACTCCAGAACCTGAAACGTGCGAAAAGCGCAGGAGTCCGGGTCCCTGAACCTTTGCTGGCCGAGAAAAACATTCTTATAATGGAATTTATGGGAGAAAAAGAGGTACCATATCCTCTCCTTAAAAATACGCCTCTTGAAAATGATGAGGTAAAACTCGTTTACGATACAATTGTCGAATATATGCACCTTCTCTACAAAGAAGCAAACCTTGTACACGCCGACTTGAGCGAATACAATATCTTGATTGACCCAAATAATATAACTCCCATATTTATCGATATGGGCCAGTCCGTAACCCTTGAACATCCCAACGCCCGAGAATTCCTTTATAGGGACGTGAAAAATATACTCAGGTTCTTCACCCGCTATGGGATAAAGGACAAAACAGAAGAACTACTTAAAAAGATACAGGCGGAATAATATGACCCAGTATGTCAAAATCCCCAAAGAAAGAGTCGGAGCAATTATAGGTCCGAAAGGAGAAACAAAAAAGTTTATAGAGGACAAAACCGCGTGCCAAGTGGAGGTTGACAGCGAAAGCGGGAAGATAGATGTCACCTGTGAGGAAGATCCATTAAAAGAGTTTAGGGTTCTCGAAACTCTCAAAGCAATCGGGAGAGGTTTTAGTCCCGAAAAAGCTCTCGAACTCCTGGAAGATGAGATGCTTATGCTTGAGGTTATCGACCTTTCCGACGTTGCTACTACTCCAAAAGAACTGCAACGGATAAAGGGCCGGATAATAGGAAGAAATGGAAGAACCAGAGAACTTGCAGAGACCCTGATAAACGTCAAGATCTCAGTATACGGAAAAACCGTATCCATACTTGGGCATCCAGAACAGAACACTATAATCCGAACAGCTATAAGGATGCTGCTCGACGGAGCTACTCACGGTGCAGTATATAAGTTCCTGGAAAAAAAGCATCAGGAGCTTTTGCAGTCCCAGCTTGACTCAGTTGATTTTTATTAAGAGAAAGAAATCAGAGATACAGGGCCTTTATCATAGAGTATCCCAAGGCCCTTATGATATTACTCAACTTTTTTAGGAAACTGATTTTCAGTTTTTCCGTTTTTGCTAAAGCTTCTAATTAAACTTTCTCAATTAAACTTTCTTCACTAAAGTTTCTCACCAAACATCTAAAACCTTTTTCTTAGTCCTGAGTCTTGTCATCCTCTTCCAGGCCTTCTTCGTCTTCTTCGGATCTTTTTCCTCTGCCTTCGATGAAGTTACCTCGTCCAGGTTTTGCATTAATTGACTCCTCAATCCAAATCACTTCGCCCCTGGAGAGAGTATATTCTGGGAAAACTCCATCCATATCTTCAAAAGGAGTCCAGCCCGCTTTACTGTGCAGGAACTCAGCTTTTATAGGGCGGAGCTCTCGAGGATTTACAATAATCAGATCTGCATCAAAACCTACCTCAAGCCTGCCTTTGGATTTGCGATCCAGCCCAAAGGCTTTTGCCGGATTCCAGCTTGTAAGCATGATCATCCGTGAAAGCGGCAAGATATTTTTTCTTACTGCAGCAAGCATAAGAGGCATGAGAGTCTCGACTCCGGGCACCCCTGAAGGAGCAGCTCTTATATCGACATCTTTTTCAGACTCCAGATGAGGGGCATGATCCGAAGCTATCATGTCAATAGTTCCATCATTAATCCCGTTTACAAGAGCTTTGATACTATGACTTCCACGTAGAGGAGGATTCATTTTTCCAAAAGATCGGAGTCTTTCCCAATCGCGTGTAGAAAGGAAAAGATGATGAGGAGTAACTTCACAGGTAAAAAGAGGTTCTTTATTTTCCTTTCTTGCAAGATATTTTTCCTTACGTATAATACCCATAGCTTCAAGCGTACTCACGTGGCAAAGATGAGCTCTTACTTTCAGTTTGGAAACAAGCTCCAGGGCTTTTTGAACAGCGACTGCCTCACATGCGTTAGGGCGTACTTTTGAATGGTAGTCACAAGAAACGTCTCCTTTTAACAGTCCTTCCAGCTCAAGGCGCATTTTCTCATCTTCAGCGTGGATGGTCGCAAGTGCACTCAGACGTTTAATTTCAGCAAGTGCTTCTTCAAAGGTTTCTTCATTAATATTTAGTTCGCCTGTAGACTCGGCCATGAAGATTTCCCCAAAAGCAGTAACCCCCAGTTTCCAGAGTTCTTCTAACTTCTCGATATTGCCTGTTACCCCACCATTGATTCCAAAATCAACAACAGATTTTCCTCTGGCAAGTTTGAGCTTTTGCTCGAATGCTCGTCTATTTGTTGTAGGGGGCACGGTATTAGGCTGATCGATGACAGTGGTAATTCCTCCTGCAGCCGCCGCACACGAACCAGTATACCAGTTTTCCTTTGAGGTCATGCCGGGCTCTCTAAAATGGACATGTACATCAATCCCGGCAGGTAAAGTAAGAGCACCTCCTGCGTCTATTATCATATCCGAGCTTGAGACCCTGAGATCTTTTCCTATTTTAGTAACTTTGCCATCCTCAATAACGATTTCAGCAGGCTGAAGCGAATTATTATAATAAATTCTTGTATTTTTTATAAGAATATCAGGCATGGGCGTCTATATGCTTATAAACGTACTTAAAACCTCTACATCAGCGAGAACAGGAAGTGGTTAGTTAAAAAAGATAGAAATAAAAGAGAAAAGGAGAAAGCCTTTTCAGTTAAGTTTGACTCTTTCAGCCGTAGCAAGATAGACTACGCTTTCACAGATATTGCAGCAATGATCTGCAATTCTTTCAAGGTAACGGATAAGGAAAAGTAAATTTGTAGCTCTTGAGATTATACTTGTATCTTTTGCCATCATTTCGATAAGTTCGACCCAGACTGCGTAAAAGAGTTTATCGACCTCTTCATCCCTTCTCGCTGCTGCTCTTGCAAGTTCGACATCCTGGGCCTCAAAAGCCTTGAGGGAATTTTCAAGCATAAATGCGGCGGCATCTGCCATTTTTTTCGTATCTATAAGCGGTTTTACGTGTCCGCCCTCCATTCTTCCTGGGATTTTGGCAATATTTACTGATAATCCCACAATTCGTCTCAGGTCTGCCGTGATCTTCAGAGTAGATACTACAAGCCGAAGATCGCTTGCCATCGGCTGCTGAAGAGCAAGCAGATCAAAAACCGAAGCCTCAATATCTTCTTCAAGTTTGTCCACTTCCGGCTCAAGGGCAAGTGTCTTTTCAGCAAGCTTAACATCGAGATTTATAACCGAAGTCATCGAGTCCCTGAAAATCAGTTCTACCATTTCTCCAAGAGAAAGTACAGACTCCTTAAGCAGATCTAGCTGCTTCACATATTGTTCTCGAGTCATTAAAATCACCCAAACCTGCCTGTAATATAATCTTCAGTACTCTTTTCCCTTGGATTTTGAAAAATCTGCTTGGTTTGGCCGAACTCAATCAATTCCCCCATAAGGAAAAACCCGGTATAATCTGATATCCTCGCTGCTTGCTGCATATTATGAGTTACGATTACTATAGTATAATCTTTTTTAAGATTCATTGTCAGATCTTCAATCCTTAAGGTAGAAATAGGGTCAAGAGCGCTTGTGGGTTCATCAAAAAGGATTATTTTTGGTTTTACTGCCAGAGTTCTGGCAATGCAAAGTCTTTGTTGTTGTCCCCCACTTAGAGAGAGAGCAGGAGACTTAAGCCTGTCTGAAACTTCATCCCAGATTGCAGCCGAATGAAGAGCTTGTTCAACAATACCGTCAAGATCTTTTCTGTTTGCACCGTGGATACGCGGCCCATAAGCTACATTATCATAAATCGACATAGGGAAAGGGTTGGGTTTCTGGAAAACCATGCCTACGCTTTTTCTAAGGTCAACAACATCCACATCTGGCCCGTAGATATTATTGCTTTCTATCGTAACTTTACCTTCTATTCTACAGTTATTAATAAGATCATTCATCCTGTTTAAGCAGCGGATAAAGGTGGACTTGCCACAGCCTGAAGGACCTATAAGAGCGGTTATACTATTTCTAGGGATATGCATGGAGACGTTCTTAAGCGCCTGTTTCTCCCCATACCACAGATTAAGGTTTTCTACTTTTATCTGAGGTTTAGATACGTTTTGAATACCTTCAGTCATTTAAGTACCTCACTATCACATAAGTCATGACGAGTTGTTAATAAAACTCTTATTAAACTTTCAATTTTTTTCGGTAATGCCTGCGAATCAGAACAGCTACAAGATTTAAACCCAGGACGATAATCAACAGAACCAGAGCTGTTCCATACTGAATAGACCTGGTTTTTGCAATATTTGTCCCTGCTGTTGCAAGCACGAAAAGGTGGTAAGGGAGCGCCATAAACTGCGAATAGACCGAATCAGGCAGCCTTGGCAAAAAATAAGCAACGCCTGTAAAGAGAATCGGAGCGGTTTCTCCTGCAACCCTCCCTATGCTCAACACTGATCCCGTAACAATTCCGGGTATGGCAGCTGGCAGCACTACATGCCGAATAGTCTGCCATTTACTGACCCCAAGTGCAAGAGACGATTCCCGATATTCTTTAGGAACCGTAAGCAAGGCTTCCTCAGTAGCACGGATAATAACAGGTAAAATAAGGAGAGAAAGTGTAAGAGAAGACGACAGCAGGGAAGGGCCAAAACCAAAATATTTTACAAATAACGCAAGTCCAAAAAGCCCGAAGACAACAGAAGGGGTTCCTGCAAGGTTGTTTATTGCCATTTCAATTAACCAGGTTGTCCGGGTTTCTCCTGCATACTCGTTAAGGTATATAGCAACCATAACTCCAACAGGAAGGGCCACAGTCATGGAGCCTATGATGAGGTATAAGGTACCTACAATTGCCGGATAGATTCCACCTTGAGTCATCATAAGTCTGGGCATTTCAGTAAGGAACCCAATGTTAATTGCATTATATCCATTGTAAACAATATAAGCAAGGATAACTAGCACAAACCCTACTACTATCAGTACTGAAAGGCCAAGAAACGCAAAGGCGATCTTTTCGCTTGTCTTTGCATTAAGTCTAAAATTCAGCCCCCCCTGAACCCTGGTCGCTTTATGATCACTTTCTTTTACATCTGCATTTAGTTCCATGCTCAATCCACCTTGAACTGATATCGCTTTTTAATTGAATCCGCAATCAGGTTAATCAGGAAAGTTATGATAAAAAGTACAGATCCAACCGCAAAGAGAGCATGGAAGTGAGTACTTCCCTGAGGAACTTCACCCATTTCAAGCGCAATTGTGGCGGTCATTGTCCTTACAGAAGCTAGAAAACCCTCTGGAAAAGAAGGAATTACTGCAGTATTTCCAGTAACCATCATAAGGGTCATAGTCTCTCCTATAGCTCTTCCTATACCAAGCATTACAGCCGCTGAAATCCCCGATAGTGCTGCAGGGACTATGACTTTATATATTGTCTGCCACTTCGTAGCTCCAAGAGCAAGCGAACCCTGTTCAAGAGTACTGGGAACAGAACTTATAGCATCCTCTGAAATAGTGATAATCGTAGGAAGCGCCATAATTCCCAGCATAATAGAACCCGTAAGAGCAGTTTGGCCGGTTGGCAGGTTAAAGTTACTTTGTATAATTGGAACCAGTACGACGAGCCCAAAGAACCCAAATACAACAGAAGGAATTCCTGCAAGAATTTCAATAAACGGTTTCAGGAAATCTGCAATCCGTGGGTCAGCGATTTCAGAAATATATATAGCAGCAGCAATTCCCAGAGGCACAGCAAAAATGATAGCGCCGGCAGTAACAATAAGAGATCCGAAAAACAAAGGTAACAGCCCGAATTGCCTGTTTACGGATGTCGGATACCAGAATTTTCCTGTAAGGAAATCCATAAGAGACGTATCCCTAAAAACAAGTAAACCGTCTCTGAATAAAAAAAGACATATAAGGAAGAGAATAACGACCGTAAGGACACTGACTGAAAACAGAGTCCATTCGATTGTTTTTTCCTTATAATTTCTGCTTAGCATTTTATCCCTTAAATGTTTTTAGCAGTTGCTTTACTTTTTCAATGGGATATACCCAACTGTACTTACAATGCTCTGCCCTTTTTCGCTCAACACAAAATCAGTGAACTCCTTTGTTAAGCCTGAGGGCTCCCCATTGGTATAGAAGTAAAGAGATCTTGAAAGCGGGTATGAGCCATTAAGTATACTTTCTTCAGTTGGAGCTACAGACCCATTACCATTATCCAGACTTAGTGCCTTTATACTGCTGTCGAGGTACGCAAAACCGATATATCCTATTGCGTTGGTATTCTGGGCGACCTCAGTAACTATGCCTCCAGTAGCAGGCTGAGTAAGAGCATCAGGTCGGTATTCATCACCTTGCAAAACATCTTTCTGGAAGTCTTTATAAGTTCCGGAACTGCTGTCTCTTGAAATTACAGCAATTTGTGCATCCGCTCCGCCAACTTCTTTCCAGTTGCTGATGCTTCCGTTGTAGATACCACGTAGCTGGTCAAAGGTAAGGTTAGAAACAGAATTAGAAGGGTTTACAATTACAGTAATGCCGTCATAGGCAATAGTAGTCTCTACAGGATTGATTCCTTTTGCTTCAGCAGATTTAATTTCATCATCTGTCATTTCTCTGGATGCCGGAGCAATATTTACTTCACCGTCAATAAGAGCAGCAATTCCAACTCCGGATCCTCCTCCGGTAACTGTTACGCTTTTTCCAGAATCTTCAGCCATGAATTCTTCAGCTTCAGCCTGTGCAAGAGGCAGAACTGTATCAGAGCCTTTCAAGAGAATACTTGCAGATTCAGCACCACTAACGTTTTCTGCAGAAGGAGGTTCAGCACCAGTAACATTTTCTGCAGAAGATCCTTCGTTGTTTTTAGTTCCGGTACATCCAATTCCCAGGAACACAAGCCCGATAATCAATAGTAAGAGAATTGAATACTTTTTTAATTTATTTGCCATGTGTACAGACACTCCATCAAGTCGTAAATTAAATTTACGTTCGCCTAAGTTGTTTCCAGTACAATGCACAATAAATGAAAAATATATAAAGATTCGCTTGGTAGAATATAGAGAAGTACATATTATTAAAAAATATAATAGAAAACAGTAGGGTATATTTATCTTATAAAAAATATAGATATTAAGAGAAATAGCACTAAGGAAAAATTAGTATAAGAGATCAATAGTAGGTAAAATTAACTGAAGCTCAGAACAGAAAGAACAGAGATTAAAGACCAGTTTGTGAGTATAAAATATAATTTGAAAGTGAAGTAAAGTAATACGAAAATGAAGTTAAAAGTCTGGAAATGAAGTAAAGTAATACGAAAATGAAGTTAAAAGTAATCTGAACACTTTAAAAATACAGAAATTCAGAACAAAAAAGTTTCAGGACAAAAAGCGCAGGTTCAGAAATCGAAGAGAGAACTCTGAGCTGCATGTCCATTCTCCTTACATAAATTCTGCTCCTGAGCTTTTACCTTACTTTCCTTTTCTAAAGAGGGCTTTTCCTGTTTTTTCACTTCAGGCTTCTTAGCTTCAAAGTCAAATAGTCCTTTTTGTTTTGAATCAAAGTCAAGTGAAGACATCTTAACCCCGAAAACCTCAAGAATACGTTCCACCGGTGGAAGTATCTGCTTCTTAACATAGTAATCGACATCTATCGGGATGTTGTTCTCCCTTACATAGTCCGGGTCTTCGGCCCGATCAACAAAGAGCCCTTTTCCTGCAATAATGACGAAAGGTATTCTTGTTCCTATGGAAGGTACGACACCTGTCCTTTTTTTCAAATTTTCAACAACAGTAAGGTGGGGTTGCTTGTTCTTATAACTTTCAGTCTTTTTTGTAAGGGTGCGGGTTAGAACAAGACTTTCGATAATATCCGAGTCTTTTGCAGGATCGAGATTCCGGACCTTGCTGACTACTTCACGAACGTAATTCACAGCCTGTTCAACATTACCTTCTATAAGCACAAGCTCAAGCACTTTATTGAGGGTTACCGAGGTCAGTTCACACCAATCCCTTCGGACAGTCTCCATACCTTTAACCTTAATCTTGTCTTCCCAGCCTGAATTCCGTGGCTCAAATAGCCAGAGTGCGTAGCGCTTCTTTGCGATAAGAAGAGCACGTTTGGCAATGGACTCGAACTCAAGTTCCATTGGATCGGGCAAGGACGCAGAAACGATATTTGAAAGCCTGTTACCTATAAGACTAATCTCTTCAAGAGATAGATCTCCTCTGGACTTACAGTGGACAAAAACACTGTCAGTATCTCCATAGGCAACCGATAGTTCAACTACACTGTCCTGTGGAGAGAGTTCTCCGGCTTCATCAAGGAGCAGAGCTGTTTTATTCCTGATAATTATTTTTCCTATAGTGCTGTTGATAATTTCCCGAGTATTGAGGATATTGCTTCTTCCAAAACTTGTTACTGCATTTGCAAGAGTCAAGCTGTAGAGTCTTGCCCTGGCATACCCGGAATAACCGTAAAAGCTGTTTAACAGGATTTTCAAGGCAAGTTGGGTAGCATCAAGGACTCTATACTCACTTTCGTTAGAGGTTCCTCTCATCCTTTTCTTTGTCTGTGTCCTTTTGTTAAGCAAGTCTTCGAGGATCGACGGCACGATTCCCTTGTAAACATCGGGAAGCACAAAATCTCCCCCGGACGGAGGTCTGATAGTCATCCCCTGAGGCCTGTTCCCCGTAACTACTGTAGTATAACACAGGTTATGTGCCATCATTATAGTTGGGTAAAGAGACTTGTAGTCGAGAATAAGCACATTTTCCAAAAGGCCCTTCTGAGGTTCAAGAACTTCTCCTCCTTTGAGATCAGAGCTCATTTCATATCTCTCAGCCGAAACTCCATCGTCGGGTTTTGGAAGGAGAACTCTGTCGCGGAGCCCGAACTCTTTGAGAAGAAGCATTTCAACCATCGAAGTCTGGCCTCCATCTACAACTTCCTGAAGCAGGCTTCCGCTCACCTGAGCAAGGGCAATATATTTGTCAAGAAGTTTTAAATTAAGGATAAGTTCAAGAGCAAGCTCTGCATCCCTGCGTGAGTAATCGACGAATTTTTTGAATTTTTCCCCTGTATCGAACCAGTATTCTTCCATTTCGAGAGGGGGTACATCCAGTTTTTCACGGTTCAAAAGTTCCTTTGAAACCGCACGCAGGGTATACTGCTTCAGACTGAAAGCTCTTCTTACCAGAGGAAGCGCATCCACAACCACCCGGCCTTTCATTTCGGTACGGGTAATAAGCCCGAATCGCCTGTACCCTATATTACTGCCGTCCCGGCCGACAACAGGATTTATTGATTTCCCTTCCCCAACCAGAGTTTTTACTCGGTCCGTTATGTAAGGAATATCAAAATCCTGGTGATTATATCCAACTACAATGTCAGGGTCATAATCGCAGAAGATCTCGAAAAACTTATTTAGCATCTCGGTCTCGTCCGTGTAAGACCAAACATCGGAATTCAGACCTTCTGCAGGTTTTGCCAGAAGTACAAGGGTTTTATGTCCTTTGTACTCTGGCTCGAAGGAAAAGCTGATCATGATTATAGGTGAAACATCCGGAGAGGGCATTCCTCCATCGAAAGGCAGGCACTCTATGTCAAAAGAGAGATACTTCAGGGGGGCGATGGCAAGATTTTCAACTTTATTAAATCCGGACGCAAGGACCGAAGAGGCACATGTAAATTTCCCACAGTGAGAACTGCCTGAACTACTTGTCCGGATATATTTTGCAGGATCAACGGCTTCCCCTTCTGCAGATACCCAGACCATGCCTCCGAGATCTCTGTCAATTAAAAAACGATTTCTGAAAAGAATATCAGTCTCATACACTTCCCATTTGCCTTCGGCCCTCATTACTTCCTGGAGCTTCAGAATCTCGTCCCTGATCTCGGGCACCTCTCTGGGCAGGTGGGTAGTAACCCTGAGCATCTTTGTCTTTGTTTTCTGATACCCAATAGGCTCGAATTTCTCAACAATATCTACTTTTTTAACTTGCGTGAAAGTATCTTCGATAAGCCTGGCTACGGCATTAAGATCTCCAGAGGCCTTGAGATAGAAATAAGGTTCAAAATCGGGAACAAAACAGCAAACGCTCTTCCCGTCCTCTCCCCTGCCAAAGAGGCGGATTACGGGACTGCTGTCATTAATGACTTCATAGTCTGCATCCAAGATCTGGAAATCCATAGGCATGGTTTACGTTTTTAGATAGACATATATCTTTTGTTGTACTTTTGAAAAATATAATTCTATTTTCAAGAAACACATAGAATTTAAGATGAAAAATAAAGAACTTCAAGTTAAAAGTTTCCATAAAAGAAGAACTTCAAGCCGAAAAGCTGCCTGAAGAAACCGAGAATTCAAAAGGGGCCGAAGTTCGAACAGCTTCAACTATTGAATCTGCCTTCAGGTCCTCAAGTGCAAGATATCTGGCTCCAAGAGCACTTGAAATTTCCTGAGCAAGCCCGAATTTAATTATGCTGCTTTCCGTATCAATAACTGCCGACTGTATGCATTCACTTCGAAACATGGAAGCTATCGTTTTTGACTCCTGGAGAGGAGGTTCACCGTTCATACTGACATTTGCTCTTCCGTCAGAGATCAGAACCATAAACGGACAAGTGTCAGGATCGCGCAGAAGTTCTGCCTTTATGGTTTCATAGCCTTTCATAAGCCCATGTGAAAGTGGAGTCTTTCCTCCTGTTGGCAATTCTTCCAGATACTTTTGTGCCATTTCCACGCTGGATGTTGGCGGCAGCACCAGCTCTGCTCCTGCTCCCTTAAAAGCAATAAGCCCAACCTTATCACGTTTCTGGTAGGCATCCATCAACATTGAAAGCACTGCACCTTTAGAAGCTACCATCCGCTGTTGAGCCCCCATAGAACCGCTGGCATCCACAACAAAAAGTACAAAGTTACCTATCTTTTTCTCACGGACTTTTTGCCTGAAATCCGATTCATAAATTACTATGGAGTTTCCGTTTTTTTCCCTTACAAGCTGGTAAGGTGCAGCTGCCCTTAAGGTAGCATCAAAAGCCAGATCCGTGATTTTTTCCTCGGGAATCTTACTCTTTATATACCTGCCCTGTTTGGATTTCGTCAGGGTTTTGCTGCGTCGACCTGACCCGTTTCGGTTATTTCTTCGAAAATCGGGAGAAAATTGCTTTATCTGGTAACTCGCTCCTGTTGTAAAAATAGTTTCGGAGGAAGCATCCGGCTGTTCCCCGGTGCTGTCCTGAGGGTTATCTGATTTCTGCTCTTCTGGGTGAGCCTGTGCTTTTCCGGATTGCTCATTATGCTCTTTTTTTTGCTGTTCATTTTTATTTTTATCTTTTTCTTTTTGCTTTTCTTTTTTATTTTCCTTTTCTTTTTCCCTTTGTTTCTCTATACTCTCATTCAGCTTATCCTGCTTATCAGAATGATTATCAAAAGGTTTTCTGCGCATACGGTGAGGAAGGACTAACTCTGCAGCTTCTTTTACATCCTCTTCAAGAACCTCAGTCCTGCCATTGAAAGCTGCAAGAGTGATTGAGGTTTTCATCATTGTGATATCTGCCCTGTGCCCGTCGACTCCCATATCAACACAGATCTGGCTGATCAACTCAAGCATGCTATCCGAGATCCTCACTTCAGGAAGTAATTTCTGTGCCAGAAGAATCTGCCCGCAAAGCTCGGACTCTGCAGCCTGCCAGCTTGCTGCAAAAGCTTCAGGATCGGTCTCATAACTGAGCCTATATTTGATAAGTTCCACCCGTCTGGCTACATCCATGATTCCCTTTATATCCACGCATAAACCGAAACGGTCAAGTAACTGGGGTCGAAGTTCTCCTTCTTCGGGGTTCATGGTTCCTACAAGCACGAAATTTGCAGGGTGAGAGAAAGAAATTCCCTCTCTTTCAACGGTGTTTACTCCCATTGCTGCAGAGTCCAGGAGCACATCTACAAGATGGTCATCCAGAAGATTAATCTCATCCACGTACAGGATACCCCTGTGAGCATGGGCAAGTACTCCGGGCTCAAAGCGCTTTTCCCCTTTCTTGATGGCATGTTCGATATCAAGCGTCCCTACAACACGGTCTTCGGTAGCACTTACAGGCAGATCCACAACTTTCATTTTTATTGAAGAACTCTTAAGAATCCCAGCTTTTACCTTTTCCAGGCATTCTTCACACATTGCATTTACATCATGAGGACTACAATGGAATTTACAGCTTTCTACTACCTCGATTTCGGGCAGGAGATTGGCCAGTGCCCGGACAGCCGTTGACTTGGCAGTACCTTTTTCACCCCTGATAAGAACCCCTCCTACTTTCGGATTAATAGCATTCAGGATCAGGGCTTTTTTCATTTTCTCCTGCCCGACTATTGCAGTAAAAGGGTAAATAGTAATGTTATGGTTTTTCATGGTTTAACCTCAATATATTTCAATTTCCGATAAGGTATTCTTCAACACTCATAACCGGGATAGACCACTTAGTAACCGTAGGAAGAACGGAATCCACATTTTCCACCTTGTTCATGAAAGGGAAAAAGGTAACATTGAGATTTTCTCCTGTCTTCTTTTCAAAAGAGCCGAGGTGGATCTCTTCTGTAACCTCGAGGTCCGAACCGAAATTGAGAGAATTTTCGTTTTCAAGCCGGATTTCAGGGGAAGTTTCAACAACAGTAAGTGCCCCGAACATATCCCCGACCTTTATTTCAAGAGGGCTTTCGGAAAAGTGTAAAGGATATTTTAGGCTTACACCAGAGGTTCCGTTTCCTTCCAGGACATTATCCACATATACGGAAAGGAGTGGGACTTCAATACCATTTACTGTCTTATTATACAGGAGAGTATGTGTACCCAGATCGGCTGACTTCCCGGGAGAAATTATACTTGAATAAACAGCAACATTATTTCTTAAAACCGTCAGATGGACTTTATCCGACTCTATGTCATCTACTTTCAGAGTATACCCTTCTCCAAGGTTCCATTCTTCACCGGAATAGAGACTTCTGCCATTGTCATCATCCATAAGGACATTTATAAATCCCTGATCGTCTCCAAGATATGCATATTTCTCACCATCCCATCCAAGCACAGAATATCCACCATCAAAAGCGTTTTCCCCATAATTCCTCATCTCCGGGTTTTTATATTGGATTTTGACAGGTGAAGATTTATAAACCAGACCTCCTTTTGGAATCCATTCGTCCTCAGTATTAAGATTGAGTTCAAGTCTTTCTGTACTGAAATTGTTTTCAAGATCATAATAGAGCATACCAAAAGAATCAGCAGTCCAGACGCAGGAATCCGGAGAAGAATCCGAGCGGTTTACAGTTAAAGATGTGCCTTTTATCTGATATGACTTGATAACATCTTTAGTCATATTGTAAGAACATGCCCTGTATACAGAATCAGCCACCCTGAAATCGATCAAATCTTTAAGGATAGTAACATAATTTCCAGGACTCATCTGGATAGACACTCTGTTTTTCAGTTCGATTTTTTCATCTGTAACCTCAGTGACCTCGAAATTACCATACTGATCCCCAACGTTAATCTCAAGAGGTTCGGTCGAGTACTGGTTTACACTCGTGAGACTCACAATCGGGTCCTTACTGTCAAGAACCCGATAGAGAGTTCCTTCCAGAATTGTATACTTAGTGCCGTTTATTGTAGCATTGAAGTTGAACTTTGAACCTTCTTCAAGAGATTTCGCAGTAACCGGGACGGAGTTTTTCTGAAGTTCTATGAGAGCAGAATCATTGTTTACCCCCTGAAGCACCAGTTTGTAGCCATTTCCCAGATCATAATCATTTCCTCGTTGAAGATCACGACTTCCATAGCTAACAAGGTTCTCGGTGATCAAACCATCTTCAAAAACCTTATACTTCTTCCCAAAGAAAGCCGTTGAACCATAAACGATTTTTGAGGTATAAGTTGCATTTCCCGCATCAATAAACCCGTTTTTAGAGAAATTAAGCTTCAAAGACTCGTAGTACGTGCCGGTAGAAGTTGAATAATAAAATCCGGGGCAATTTTCTCCGTTAAGAATTGTGTGTTCTCCGGCTGAAATATCTATAATAGGGCCTCGTTGTTCAATAGCACCATCCACAGGATTAATAGCAATTAAAATAACTGAGATAACCAAAATAATATAAAAATAGATAGTGATTCTAGTCATTTTGTTGCAATTAGTCATAAATGTGAAGAATATAGTAGCAATATATATCAATTTTGTTTTTTAATTAGAAAAAGTAATTATTATAATATAAAAAAAATCGTAGTGTTGAAGAAGAATACAAAGTAGTAAAACTTATTTCATAGAGTACACGGAAGAACAGTAACTACTACCTGGCCTTACTGATAGTGTAAATTACTAGAATATTAAGAATAAACTAATTGTCGAGTCGAAAATTAAAACAGTAATTTAGTATCGCAGAAAAATTGAATTGGACATAGTAACTATAATTTTTAGATGTCGTAGCCATAATTTTGGGATATCGTAACTATAATTTTTATTTTATTATTACTATATGAGAGGATTTAAGAATATTTTCGAAATATTTATTAATCACTTCTTATATGGGTCAATTATGATTTCCAGAAAGACTATAATGTTCGGATTTATAGTCCTGGGCCTTGCAGGCTTGATAATTTATTCTCAAATTGTGCCAGATAAAAAAAACGTATACAAGGAAGACTTTAAAAATTGTAATTTTGAAGGAGAGTTTCTAAGATGCAAAAATGGGGCACTGTATCTAGAAACAACAAATTCGTCACAGACAGGGGAAGGGATTTGGAGTAAAAATATGAGCCTGTCACCAGGAAAAATTTCATGGAACTGGAACGGACAGGACCTGAATAAATTCAGTCTCTGGCTAAAAGTGACATTCAGTGATCACAAGTCTATTTACTATGTTGCAGCGGGAAGCATGAATCCTCAATCCGAAGGTGAATATTATAGGGATCAGGAAAATCGAAGGCGTTTTTCGCCATCTATTATAATCTCAGGAATTCCAATGAGTTCAGTTGAAAGAAATCTTGCTGAAGATTATGAAAAGTACTGCGGGCCTGCTGAAAATATAAAAATTGAAAAAGTAAGTGCAGGTTTTGGTGACAACAGTACGCAACATCAGAACATTTTGAGTATCTCAGACCTGAAGATATACGGATAACAAAGAGTAATCAAAGGAGTCTGAAAATGAAAAAGAGTAGTGTTGTACTGATAATAATATTTTCAGTAGTGTTTCTAGTCTGTTCGGGATGCACATCTTCACATATTTTAACATCTAATGAAAAAGGAAACAATAGCAGTGAAGAAATCTCAGAAATTGAGAGCGGTCACGAAAGCAGTCAATTCAGTCAGGAAAACCTAACCTCTTCCGAAAAATCTTCTCCTTACCTTTACTGGGAATATGAACTTGGAAATATAGCTCCAGATAATCTCAGTGAAGGAAGATCGACTGTCCAGGACTGTGTGGCATACTCCCGGGATGGGAAGCAGGTAGCTGTCGGGACAGGGAAAAAACTGGCAGTTATTGACGTGTCAGGCAAAAAACTACTCTGGGAAAAGACCTTAAGAGGAAATATCTCGGACATTTCGTTCTCGAAAGACGGAAAGTATCTGCTCGCAGGGGAAAAGAGTACTGACGGATACATTTATTCTCTGGATGCTGGCACAGGAAATGAAATTCACAGTTATAGAAGCGCCGATGACCTGGGAACCAGTACGAACTCAAAATATCAACCCTGCATATACAAAATAACGGCTGCTGATGATGCTGTATACATTGCAGCAGGTCGATACTGGAAAGAGTCCGAGTACGGGCTGGCTTCAAGAGTGTACAGGTTCAGTCCGGATGGCACTCTTTCATGGAAACTGCCTGCAACCGAAAACTATGCTCAGAGTGTAAACTGGATTGATTCAAGCCAGGATGGAAAAAATGTGGTTTTTTCAACCGGGGACTGGACAAATTCCCTTGGGCTTGATGCAGTTGTCTATTCCGTGGATGACAGTGGAAACCTCCGCTGGAAATATGAAATTCCTCCTCTTAAGCCTTACTTTGTTTCTGCAGCTATCTGGCACGGACTTGATATTTCAGATAATGGATCCGTGGTAACTGCCTATACCGGGGATGGACGAAAATACCTTTTTTACGATTCCGAGATGATGAGACCAGGAGATGGGAAAACAGCATGGGACATGAAAACCCCAGGAGACGGAAAGACATCATGGGACACCTATGATTGGCAGTCCAATGTAACAGTTCCAGAGGAAGTTGAAGGAAGTCATATCTATGCCTATGGGGAAGCTGCAAAAATTTCCAGTAAAAATGAGATACTTTACCTTACAGGAGCCACACTTCCTGCATATTATCCCGATAACATACCAATGGCGCATCCCCTTGAGAATTCTCTTGTGTCATGTGATACTGAAAAAGGAAACACTTCCTGGACCTATAATCTCGGAGGACGCTGTGCAGGGATCTTCTTTTCTCCGGATATGAGATTTTTTGTCCTGCCAGTCGGAAAAGACTCGTCCTCAGGTAATACTCAGGTTCATGGAGTTCATGTTTTTGATAACCAAAAATCCGGAAACGGTAATTCAAGGCTAATCTGGAGATTTAACACTGAAGGCGTTATTTTAGATGCTGCGATTTCTTCCGACTGCACAGTTGCTGCAGTTGAAGCTCCTCTAAAGCTTGAAAACGGGAATGTGATTGGGAAACACAGGTTAATAATTGTCAGGTGAGAGAATGAAATGGAAAATTTTGATAGTCCTGCTTATTCTAACTGTAATTACTGCCGGATGCGCTGAAAAAGGCCAGGAATCAGAAAATGGTAAAATTGCTCAGGCTTCCGAAGGTGCCCAGAATATAGAGGAAACGGGTAATTCCGATGCCGGGATATCCATAGACTCTATAGTATTTTCCAGAACCGGAGCTCTGATTACTTTAAAAGAAGAGGCAGAAGTTTCACAGGTAAAAATTTCTTCTGTTAATAATTCGGCAGAGTCAATAGATATTGGAAAAACCGAGAACCAGGTCTTTGTAGCTTTTGACTGGGAACCCAATACTCAATATAAGTTTGAAGTAATCACAGGCAGCGGGGCAAAAAGTGATCTGGAAGTGTACGCTCCTGAAAAACCTGCTTTGAAAGAAGAGTATGCTGTAAAACTTGAGGATGTTACTCCAGGATCGATAGATAAAACTACAGAAAATGTAGAAGGCATGATTAAATTCTCCCCTGACAGCAAGTATCTTGCTATTGGGACTCAAGGAGGTTCTCTGAAACTTATAGAGCTTGCAACAGGTGAAAAGGTTTGGGAAACACAGCTTGTTAAAGGCATAGCTGATGCAAGAATTTCAGATATAGAGTTTTCAGGGGATGGAAAACATCTGATTGTAGGAGAAGATAGTCCGGATGCTTTTATTCACTGCTTTGATTTAAATGGCAAAGAAATCTGGAAATATGGAGCAGGACAAGACCTGGGTTCAGATCTTGACCACATGCCAGCCATGAAAAAAATAAAACTGGATTCAAAAGGAAATATCTATGTTGCTGCCAGTAGAGCTTGCGGCTACATAGGAGAGGAATACAAATATTTGGGAAGAGTTTATTCTTTTGACCCTGAAGGCAATTTACGCTGGAAATTCCCTGAATCCGAACTTATGGACTCAGGAGTTACATGGGTTGATACAACCCCTGACGGAAAATACTCTGTTTTCGGCACTACCAATTTTGCAAACGCCGACAAATGGAAAGAAGGAACTGTACATGTTCTGGATGGAAATACCGGAAAGGAATATTGGAACTATTCAATCCCGCCTCTTAAACCATTTTTTGACTATACTGCAATATGGTACAGTACCCAGATTACTCCTGATGGTAAAAATATAATAACAATGACCAGTGATGGGAGAGCCTTTTTATTTAATAATTCCAGGAGCATGGAAACCGGTACACCGGAAATAGGATGGCAAGCAAACATTTCAACCCCGGTTGTAGTAAGCGGAGTCCCTATTTACGGTAGTGCGAATTATGCATACATTATCAACAATACCCTTATTTTCTCAATAGGCAGCACATTCTCCAAAGACAAAAACAACGATGCTCCTATAGAACACCCTAATGGAAACAGCATCTTTGCCTATGATACTGACGGCAACCTGCTGTGGAAATGGAGAGTGGATGGCTATGCAGGGGAATGTGCAATGAATGACAGGTATCTCGTTGTCCCTATATCCCAGAACCTGGTGACCGAGGATAGAAATGTCCACGGAGTATATGTCTTTGACATATCAAAAAGCGGAGGTTCAAACTCCAAACTTGTCCAGGTTTATAATACCAAAGGGATTACAATAGCATCTGATATCTCCCCTGATGGCAAGTATATTGCAGCCCTGGAAGCTCCTGCAAGGCTTGATGACGGCACAGTGCTTGGAGAGTATAAAGTGCATGTTCTTACATGAGAGGAGAAAAACATGAAAATTGTTTCAATAACGTGGAATTCCTACATTCCCACTCTCCTCAAAGCTGCAGGAGACCTGGGCATAGAGCTTGAAGCTTACTATTCAAAAATACTGGAAGATAATCCGGAAGAAGCTGAGAAGGTATTTCTTGAATGCGAACATTCAGATGTAGTCTTTCTATACTATATATCAAACCCGTTCTGGGAAGAGTTCTACGAAAAGCTTGAACCGTTAAAAACGAGGGTACCTGTAATCTGTGTAGGGAGTGATCCCTCCTCATTTACCCTCTCTTCGGTGAAACTTGAGATTGCAGCTACATGTTTTTCTTATATAATCTATGGAGGACAGGAAAATTTTGCCAATATGATGCGTTATGTTTTAAAAGAAGTTTTAGGATGCAAGATTGAAACAAAACCACCGGAAAAGATACCATGGGACGGGTTATATCATCCGGACGCAGAGAATAGATTCTCAAACTTTGAAGAGTATATTAAATGGTACGGGCCTTTGAAAAATAAAACCGTGGGTCTGCTTATCTCCAGGACTTCCTGGGTAAACAACGAACTCGAGATAGAGAATGCTCTGATAAGAAAGCTAGAAAAGCTCAACCTATCGGTTGTCCCTGTTTTTGCATACTCATTGAAAGATAAAGAGCTTGGAAGCAGGGGAATGAATGAGGTAATAGAGGATTATTTCATAAAAAACAGCAGGCCTATAATAGATTGTCTTATAAAACTATCTCCTTTTTTTATTGCAAGCAGTAAAACCGAAGAGAGAAACATATCCTGCGCAGCAAAAGGCATAGAAGTCCTGAGAAAACTTGACGTCCCTATTTTCCAGCCTGTAATTTCACACTATATGACTGTTGAAGAATGGCAGGAATCAATGGGATTAAGCAGTGAGATTGGATGGAGTGTAGCTCTTCCAGAGTTTGAGGGCGGAATTGAGCCTATCATAATAGGAGCAGGCAAAAAAGAAGGAAACTATATGGGGCGTTTTCCTATAGAGGACCGCTGCTCAAAACTTGCATCCAGAATTTTAAAATGGACCGAACTCAGGAAAAAACCGATCAACCGGAGAAAAGTTGCCTTTATCCTGCACAATAGACCCTGCACAGGTGTTGAAGGCTCGGTAGGAGACGCTGCAAATCTGGATTCTCTTGAAAGCGTGGCAAGAATACTGAACCGAATGCAAGAAGCAGGTTATGCCGTCAATCCTCCTGAAAACGGAAAAGACCTCATTGAAACCATTCTCAAGAGAAAAGCAATTTCCGAGTTTAGATGGACTCCTATTAATGAGATAGTGAAAAACGGTGGAGTACTGGCTTTTGTGGAAAAAGAAGAATACGAGAAATTTTTCAATACCCTGAGCCCGAAGGTAAGGCAAAGAGTAATTGAGGGCTGGGGAAATCCTCCTGGAGAAGAAGTAGACGGTATTCCTGCAGCTATGGTCTATGATAATAAGATCGTTGTGACAGGAGTGCAGTATGGAAACACCGTGGTTTGCGTACAGCCAAAGCGGGGATGCGCAGGTGCCAGATGTGACGGAAAAGTCTGCAAAATCCTTCACGATCCTGAAGTTCCGCCAACCCATCAGTACCTTGCAACTTACAGGTATCTTGAAGACACATTCGGAGCCGATGTGCTCGTACATGTGGGAACCCATGGAAACCTTGAGTTCCTGCCTGGAAAAGGAGTTGGGCTTTCAGAAGATTGTTATCCTGACATAAGTATCGGGACTATTCCCCACCTTTATATTTATAATTCTGACAATCCTCCGGAAGGTACAATTGCCAAACGCCGAAGCCTTGCTTGTTTGATAGACCATATGCAGACTGTCATGACCTCAGGAGGACTTTACGAAAACCTGGCAGAACTTGACAGGCTGCTTGGAGAATACGAACAGGTGAAACACGACAGGGGACGTGAGCATGCCCTGAAGCACCTGATCCTTGACGAAATCAAAAAATCTAATTTGAATTCCGAGATAAAAGCCGATCATCAGACTCCGTTTGAAGAAATAGTAAGAAAAGCACACGAAGTTCTTGGAAAAATAAGAAACAGCCAGATACATAATGGGATGCACATCTTCGGACAGGTCCCCGAAGGCGAGAAAAAAGTCGAATTCATAAACTCGGTTTTAAGGTATGATGACCAGGGAAGTGTGGGAAACAAAGTCTCGATTAGAAGGTTGATTGCAGGACTTCTGGAACTTGACCTGGATGAACTGATCTCTGACCAGAGCCTGATTTCCGAAAACGGAAAATCAAACGGACAGTTGCTTGAAGAAATAGACTCCCTTTCTAAAGACTTTATAAGAACATTTATAAATAACCCCGAAAAAGAGCCAGCCCGGATAATCAAAGAGATTTTTGATGGAAAAGATTTTGAAGGACAGAATGTCAAAGAAAAAAGCTTTGAAGGACAAAATATCAAAGAAAAAAGCTCTGAAGGGCAGATTATCAAAGAAGAAGGCTTTGAAGGGCTGATTGTCAAAGAAAAGAGCTCTGAAGAGCAAAATATCGATGAAGGGATAAATAACCCTGAAATAGAGCCAACCAGGATAATCAAAGAAGTTTTTGAAGGAAAAAGCTTTGGAGAGCAAAATATCAGAGATACGGGTATAAATTCCGCACTTCTTCAGGATGCAGCTTCGATTTGCAGCAGAATTCTTGATCTTGAATCCAGAACAGATGACTCACTTGAAATTGAAGCTCTTCTGCACGGCTTTGATGGAGGGTATATCCCTGCAGGCCCTTCAGGCCTTATTATGCGTGGAAGAGATGACGTGCTGCCAACAGGCAGGAATTTCTATTCACTTGACCCGAAAAAGATTCCGACAAAAGCTGCCTGGAGAGTAGGACAGCAACTTTCAGAGGTTCTGATTAATAAGCACATCAAAGACGAAGGCCGGTATCCTGAGAATGTGGGATTTTACTGGATGGCAAATGATGTAATGTGGGCTGATGGAGAGGGAATGGCCCAGATTATGAGCCTGCTTGGGGTTGAACCAGTATGGTTCAGCAATGGACAGCTGAAAGGGTTCTCCGTGATTCCCCTTGAAAAACTTGGCAGGCCCAGAATTGATATTACAATCCGAGTTTCAGGAATTCTACGGGATAATTTCCCAAACTGTCTTGAGGTCATAGACGAAGCAATTCAGGCAGTGGCTTCCCTTGATGAACCTGAGGAGATGAATTACCCAAGAAAACACAGTCTTCGGATGATTGAAGACGGAACGAGTTCCAGGGATGCTACCTTAAGGATCTTTTCAAGCAAGCCAGGGACTTATTCGGCCGGAGTTCAGCTTGCAGTCTATGCAAGTGCCTGGAAAGATGAAAAAGACCTGGCAGACATCTTCCTTTACTGGAATGGGTATGCATATGGAAAGGATGTAAAAGGTAAGGAAGCCCATACTCAACTTGCTTCAAGCCTTAGGACTGTGGATGCTACCTTTAATAAAGTGGTAAGTGACGAGTACGACCTTTTAGGATGCTGCTGTTACTTTGGGGTTCACGGAGGTTTTACAGCTGCAGCCAAGCAGGCTTCCGGAAGAGATGTAAAAGTTTACTTTGGTGATACTCGAGAACCTCAGCACGTTGAAGTCAGAGACATGGCTGACGAACTGCGAAGGGTTGTAAGAGCCAGGCTCTTAAATCCGAAATGGATCGAAGGCATGAAACAACACGGATATAAAGGCGCACAGGACATTTCAAAAAGGGTTGGAAGGGTCTATGGCTGGGAGGCTTCCACCCAGGAGGTGGACGACTGGATTTTTGATGATATCACAAAGGCCTTCGTGCTTGACGAAGAGATGCGCCGCTTCTTTGAAGAGAACAACCCCTATGCCCTCGAGGAAATGTCAAGACGGCTCCTTGAAGCGCAGTCAAGAGGGCTCTGGAACCCTGACCCCGAGCTTCTTGAAGAGTTGAAAATGTCTTATCTCGAAATTGAGAGCTGGATGGAAGAACTGGCAGGAGAAGGAGAGTTTCAGGGTGGGGCTGTTGATATAATTAGTTCCGAAGATGTCCCTGACTGGAACGCAAAAATGCAGGAAATCCGAAAAATCCTCAAATAACAAAAAGGTAGCGGAATGAAAAATAGAGGTTTTCTCCTCCTAATACTTGTGCTAATTCTACAGCCCGTAGCTGCACAGGCTCAGCAGGAGGATTTCAAACCTGAAGATATGACTACATTCATAATTCAGGTCCCTCATGGGGTAGAAGGAAATGGCCTTGCAGTCGGAAACAGCACGCTCTCTGCATATCTTTTTTTTGAAAGCTATTATGATGGCGATATGAATGTGACAGTGGAACTTGACTTACCGAAAGGTTTTGTGCTTCATGAAGCTTCAGTTCATTCATTTTCACTTCAGACCGAGTATGATGACTGGTACAGGCTTGTTGATTTTTATGTACCTGCGGACACGCCCTGCGGGACTTACAACATAACTGCAAAAGCAGTCGTTGATGTTAAGGGAACAAAACACACTATTGTACGTACAACCCAGCTTAAAATTGCGTCAAAAAAAGAAGTCGCAAATAAAGTCTCAGTATCCCAGCTCATAGTACCGTCAGATGAAGACGGAAATGGAGATCCCAGCCACCCTTTAAATACTCTGGTTGTCCAGGAAACATCTCCTGCACTCAAAAAGCTGCTTAAGGTTACGGACCTGAAGATCGAGAAAGAAGACCTTACTTCGACCTACATGGGGATAAAGATTACAAATACCGGGAACAGTACAATTCCTGTCATAGTCACATATGATATTCTTGACACAAAAACCGGTGAGCATGTAAAAGCGTTTAAACCCGATATTATGGGAATGAACGCAGACACTTTGTGTTATGCTGCCGTAACCCTCTCACCAGGTTCAAGTTCACTGATAAGCCTTCCCATATATATATCTCAGGATGCAATGGGAGGAGACTACTTTCTGAGGGTTAAAGTAAAACTCACAGGCAGCGACTGGATTGCAGTGACAAAAGATCAAAAAATTACTGCAATATCAAGGCGGTGGGGACCTATAATAACTACTTTTACCGCTTCTTTGCTAGGACTTACTGCTCTGGGCTTTTTCTTCTCAAGACCCAGGGAGATAATGGACAGGTTTAAAACCCGCAACCTTGTGATGATTGCCCTTTTCGGTACCGTTTCTTTTGCAGCAATAAACCTGCCCATGACCATCCTGTGGGAGTTATCCCATGCGATCTTCGGACCATTCAGTTTCCTGTTCACAGGGCTCTTCAATGAGATTCTACTTTACATGCTCATTGCCTCTCTTGTAGTCCTGATCCCAAAACCGGGAGTTATAAGCCTTTTTATGATGGTCAGGTTTCTACTTGGAGGTTTCATTACAGGGAGTTTTACCCCTATAACTTTTATAACGTTGTCCGTCAATGCGGTAATTCTGGAACTTCTATTGTACACTGCAGGTGTAACCGGTAAGAATCCGGACCCAGATAACAGGTTTAGAATGGGAATTCTTTGCGGGTTCGCTGATATGGTCAGTAGCTATGTATCCTTCAGTGTCTGGATGGTCCTCTACAGACTTTTTTACAGTGAATGGTACATAACCGCAAATATCCTGATCGACGGATTCCTCTACACATTCATAGGAACCTGGTTTGGAATAAGCCTTGGGAACAGACTGAAAAAGGTGGCAGAATGACGCGAATTATAGTCAGATTTTTCTGGCCTTTGGTCAAAGCTTTCCCTCGGAAAGGTTTGCACCGCTGTCAGGTGTTTTCAAACCTTTTTTTGAAAAGGTTGTGGTTTGCGGTTGTGGTATAATGATAGAAATTAAAGACCTGTGGTATACTTATCCTGGAAGATCGGAGCCAACTTTAAAGGGAATCAACCTTAGAGTCGAAAAAGGAGAATTTGTTCTCCTAACAGGGCCTACAGGATGTGGAAAAAGTACTTTATTGAAAACCTTAAACGGGATCATCCCTCACGAATCAGGAGGGATATTTTCAGGTAGTGTGAAAATCAAAGGGATGGAAACCACTGAATCAAACCAGATTGAAATCTCGAAAGAAGTAGGCCTTGTGTTTCAGAACCCGGATGACCAGATTTTTTCTACAACCGTTGAGGATGAAGTAGCCTTTGGGCCTGAAAACCTCTGCTTCGAGCGAAAAGAAATTGATAGAAAGGTAGAAGAAGCCCTGAAAATCGTAGGGATGTCCGGTCACAGGCTGGCTTCCACAAATTCACTTTCCGGAGGACAGAAACAGAGAATCTGCATTGCAAGCATGCTTGCAATGTCACCTGAAATCCTTGCTATGGATGAGCCTGTAAGCCAGATGGACCCCAGGGGTACGCATGAAGTCCTGAACACGGTAAGAGAACTCAACAGGAAACTGAAAACGACTATTCTGCTGGTTGAACACAGACTACACGAGCTTGCACCCTTTGTAGACAGAATTGTCATAATGGACGAAGGAAAGATAGTCTTTGATCAACCTGCCTCGAAAGCTTTTGATCATCTTGAAGTATTTTACAGACTTGGACTTCGGATTCCCGAACCTGTTGAACTCTGCCACAGTCTTGGAATCAAAGCCAGTCCTTTGAGTGTCAGTGGGGCTCTTGCCTTACTGGACACGGAAAATTTTAGAAAAAATATTAATATTTTTCAGCCCTCTCGGAATCCAGAGGGAAGTACTGTAGTAATCAAGAACAGTTCAAAGAAAGCTTCTACTGAAAATAACAACTCTGAAAATAACAACTCTGAAAATAACAACTCTGAAAATAACAACTCTGAAAATAACAACTCTGAAAATAACAACTCTGAAAATAACAACTCTGAAAATAACAACTCTGAAAACAATGGTTATGAAAACAATGGTTATGAAAACAATGATTGTAAAAACAATGATTGTAAAAACAATAGAAATTCTATTGTTTCAATCCAGGACCTATGGTCAGGATACGAGAAAAACAAAATGGTACTGAAAGGAATAAATCTAGAAATCAATAAAGGTGAGAGAGTCGCGATTATGGGCACGAACGGTTCGGGAAAATCGACTCTGCTTTTACATCTTGCAGCTATTCTCAAACCAGATAAAGGAAGCGTGAAGGTTTTTGAAGAGGACACAAGGTCCAAGAATCCATATTCCTTTGCAGGTAAGGTCGGATTTGTGTTCCAGAACCCTGACCTTATGCTCTTCTGTGACTCAGCTGAGGAAGAAGCAAGATTCGGACCTGTTCAATTAAAGTACAGTAATATTGAGGAAAGGGTAAAAAATTCTCTTGAAGCCATGTCAATTCTTCCTTTCAGGTACGACCTCCCCCAGGCACTGAGCAGGGGACAGAGACTCAGAACAGCCGTTGCCTCGGTAATTTCCATAAACCCCGAACTTATTCTTCTCGATGAACCCACAACAGGGCAGGATAGAATGAACATAGAACAAATGATGGACTTTTTCAAAAATAATAATTCTACACTGATTTTCTGCACACACGACATTGAGGTAGCCATGTCTTATGCTACAAGAATCCTGGTGATGAATGATGGGAAGATCATAGCAGACGGAAAGGGAAAAGAAGTTATAAAAGACACTGAAAGCCTCAGAAAGGCCTCGCTTACCCAACCTCCGGTTGTTGAGATCGCAAATCATCTGGGAATCAACGCCTTTTCAGTTAAAGAACTTGTGAAAACACTGACTTCCAGAAGTGCTGAAGGGATAAAGTGTTGAAGGGAGATGCGGGATAACATAAGGTATTGAAAAGAGATGCTAATAACATAAGGTGTTGAAGAGAGATGCTGATAACATAAGGTATTGAAAGGAGATGCTAATAACATAAGGTGTTGAAGAGAAATGTGCGATATATAAAATATTAAAGAGATATACTGGATGATATAAGAATATTAAAGGGACGTGGGATGATAGCATGATAGGTGCTAGATCAATTGCAGAACCGACAATTAAGGATACAGTTATTCACAGGATAGACCCAAGAGCTAAGATTCTTATTCTGATTTCCATAGTTTTTGTCGCTGTATCCCTGGATAACCAGAAAACAATGTTTTTATTGTTTCTTACTGTACTCTCAGGATTCGTACTTGCAAAAATGCCGGCAATAAAGATCAAGACCCTGGTTATATTGCTCGTACTTTTGATATGGGGAACTATTTACTCACAGGCTCTCTTTTACTCTCAACTCCCGAGAACTGTTATTTTTACCATAATCCGTCCTGAATTCCCGATTCTGGGCTGGTTGACAGGCGGTGGACTGTTCGTTTATGAGGAAGGATTTCATCACGGCGCAGTTCAGGGACTTAGATCGGCTTCAATCCTTTCTCTTGGGCTGTTGATGTGCTGGACCACGGACTCGAGAGATATGCTAAACGGCCTGGTCGGACTCAGGGTTCCTTACAGCGTAGCTTTTATGGTGATCACAGCAGTAAGATTTTTACCAATAATAATCACTGAAGTAGCTACCGTGATAACAGTTCAGCGGCTCAGAGGATTTAATCCGACAAAGTTCGGGTCAGGAATCATAAAAACATTACTCAATATATTGACTCCGACTCTTGCAAACTGTGTACGGAGAACCGGAACCCTTGCGATCTCGATTCAGAGTCGAGCTTTTCGGGCAAACCCGGACAGGACATCTCTTAAAAAACTAGAGTTTTCGGACATTGATAAGATAGTGGTTGCAGTCTGTGTTTTTACAGCCATAAGTGTTGTGATTATGAAGCTTATTTACAATATGTATACAAGCGGGATTTATTATACTTCAGGTTTAAGGCCTGTTTATGCAATTGCAGGAGGATACCTGTGATAGAAATAAAAAAATTATCCCGATCCTTCGGAAACCTGGTTGCTGTGGATAATCTGGATCTTGAAATCGAAAACGAGATCTTTGGTCTTCTTGGTCCTAATGGGGCAGGCAAAAGTACGACAGTTATGATGCTTACAACTCTACTAAAACCCAGCAGCGGTACTGCAAAAGTATGCGGATACGATATAGTAAAAGAGTCCAAAAAAGTAAGGTCAAAGATAAGTTATGTCCCTCAGGATATGGCAGTTGACAGAAAACTCACAGGTAGGGAAAACGTACAGCTTTATGCAAAACTCTACGGCATCCCTAATAGGAGTTCAAAGGTAGATGAAGTGATTGAAATGATGGGGCTTTCAGATCGTGCCGGCGACCTTGTAGCAACATACTCCGGAGGAATGAGAAGGCGTCTTGAACTTGCTCAGGCGCTTGTACACGAGCCAGAGGTTTTGTTTCTGGATGAACCGACCCTTGGACTGGATGTGAGTGGCAGAAAGAAGATTTGGGAGCATATCAGAATGCTTAAGGCCGAAGGGATGACCATCTTCATGACTACGCATTACCTTGAAGAAGCAGAAAAATACTGTAACAGGGTTGCGATTATCGATAAAGGACATATCGCGGTTGTTGGCTCTCCTGAAAACCTTACAAACTCAATAGGAGAAAATGCCTCCCTTAATGATGTTTTCCTTGAAAACGTTAAAACCCCTGAAGAGCAGGCTGGGTTTAACTCAACACAGTTCAGAAACCTTCTGAGGCGAAGATGATGAGAGCAGTATATTACTATTTTGAGAGGGATCTCGTAAAATGGCTAAGAGGAAAGGTTACTGTTATTTCTTCTCTTGTAATGCCTGCAGCATGGCTGATATTTGTAGGGCTTGCCCTGCCAACAAAGTTTACGGAAAATTACCTTGAGTTTATCACTCCCGGAATCCTTGTCATGACTATGCTCTTCTCCTCCCTGCAGGGCGGTTCTCTAATGATTTTTGATAAAATACTGGGCTTTCTGAATAAGTTCATGGCCATGCCCTCTCCAAGGGAAAGTATACTATATGGAAAAATACTCTTTATCAGTGTCAGGGGCCTGATGCAGGCAACTGTGATACTCCTTATAGCTACTCTTCTTGGAGTAAGGATATTGAACCCTGTGAATATATTTCTAATATATCTTACGCTGTTTTTATTTTCAGTGGTTTTTTCTGCTCTTTCAACTATGATAGGACTGTATTTAAGTGACCATGACAGCTATGCGGCTGTTAACAGCATGATCAGCATGCCTTTGTTCTTCACAAGCAGTGCACTCATGCCATATGACGTCATGCCTGACTGGTTGAGGATTCTGGCCAGGCTCAACCCGGTGAGTTATGCAATAGACAGCGCAAGAACTCTATTTGAAGGAGGAATACCTGTTCACGGGCTCATAAGTCTGGCCATAGGAGCCGGAATCATGGTGCTTCTCGGGACATACCAGTTCAGGAAGGCATTCGTGTGAAAAAGAGGAACGAAAATAAAGGAAGCAGAATATGGACAAAGGAGATAGAAGAGCAACAGAGAAAAAATTTAGAAATGGAATAGAAGTAGAAATAGAAAAGAAGTAGAAAAGGAGCAGAGAAAAATAAAAAAGGAGTAGAGAAAAATAGAAAAGGAGAGAAAAGGAGTAGAGAAAAGTAGAAAAGACGTAAAGAAAAGTAGAAAAAGAGTAGAAGTCCAAACCTTTGAGGTTTAAACTCTTTTGATGTTCATGTTGATTGCAACTTCTGCAATATCAGCACTGTACTCCGAAACCCGCCTGAGACTTTCCAGGATCATGCTAAGTTCAATATTGCCTGGACCTTCACAATTCTGCGGTTCCAAAGAAACCCCGAATTGGGAAACTTTCTTGGCCTCTACGACGATTTTATTAATAGCCTGCGGGTCTTCCTCGGCCATTGAGTCTATTGAGCTTTCAAAAACCTTGCAGGAGAGTTCAGCCATCTTAAAGATAGGGTCATCAGCGCTGACTCCGGAACCCATTTTCAGGATACTTTTTGCAATCTTTACAGCATGATCTCCCACACGCTCGATACTTTTCGTAATAAGTCTGTATCCCAGGCATTCTCTAGGGTGCCGGATTCCAATCTTTTCAGATAGCTCGATATCTTCAATAGAAGCCTTTAGCTGACGGACGGCAAGAAGATAAAAGCGATCCACATCGTCGTCTCTCTGAATGACATCTTCAGCAATCTCTACATTGTGATCCCTGAGAGCAGTCATGGAGTCTTCAAGCATGGAAAGCACAAGCCCATACATGTTTCTAATTACCCGGGTAAGGGGAAGGTCATTGTAGTTCAGAAGGCATTGGAAGACCAGTTCATTCCTAGATTCTTCTATAAGTTCAAGTCCTATCAGTTTCTGACGCACAGAGTCTTTGATAAACTTACGGTCATAGGCACTGAAGCCTTTTTTGGTAGTCAGTCTGATAATGTCGTAGCCTACAAGATAATGAGAAATAAGAATCCTGAGATTATTTTCTGCACTGTCGGAGTGAACATAGTCAATGGTTGCATTAAGGGCGGAATGTTCCTTTGAAACCGCACTGGAAGAGACAAGCAGAGTTTTATTAGGCATAGGTGTGAGCGTAAGGGTGTCACCGGCCTCAAGCCCTATATCTCGGACCCATTTTATAGGGAGGGACACAATATAGGTAGAGTTTCCGGTAAACTGAACTTTTCTTTTATCCTTGGTGATAAATAAACCCCCTAGGGTATTTTAGTTAATCTTAAGAGAACTATATAGAGAAAAGTAATATATAAAGGTATCTTAGAAATAGAACACTAAAATGATAAATAAAACATGATAGCTGTGTCTAATTATGGTATATAGGATCAATTACCGAATCATAGAAAAACATAGAGCTAGGCTAAAAATTCGGTTGTAAAGGTAGATATAAAATCAATTTTTAGAAAGACATTTTTTCTCGTAAAACTCTTTTCTTACAATAGGTACAAAACAATTCTGTAAATACTATATTAATCACTTTCGAATAACAATAAAAACCAATTAACCAGGGAACAAACTGGAAGAAAGGAAATATGAAAAACTGCTGAAAAGATGATTAAAATAAAGAAAAAAATGGTTAACAAAATAAAGAAAAAAATGGTTAACGAGGGATCAAAGATGATATAAATAAAGAGAACTAATTAACGGGAAATTAGCAGTGTAGCGAATTTTCTGTAGATTTAGAGTCAAGTTTTTGTATTCTGATTATACTTTAGTTCTCTTGTTGTTGAATTCTCCAACTATTAACTTATTAAGATTTATTATTTTATAGGAAAATTGACACATCACCTAAATTTCTGTGTTTTAATCTAGATTTTCGTATTTTAATCTAGATTTTTGTGTTTTAATCTGGATTTTTGTGTTTTAATCTGGATTTTTGTGTTTTAATCTGGATTTTTGTGTTTTCATTATACTCTAAGCTACTATGTTTTTATTATATTCAAAATTATTGTGTTTTTCTTTTAAATTTATATATGATATTCTTCACGATTAGAGATGTTTACTGTCGAATAAATATTATTTTGCAAACATTCTTAATATCTTATCTATCCCTGAAGTTCAATTTAGAAATAAAACTCTAATGTCAAAATTTTCCTCTTTCAGCCAGAACAGCCCCAATTACCGAACCAATTATGCCTATCACAGCGGTATGAGCTACGATGACAATGGTAACTATAAATGCAGAGGCAGCTATAAGTCCTCCAAGTACAGGGGCGTCTCTGAGTATCGATCCAAGAATTCCTCCAAGAAGAAAACCCGGAATAATCATGAAAACGGTCATTAAAACTCCGGTCTTAAGCCCTTCTCCAGAACCTCCGTCTGCGTAATAACCTCCTAAAAGACCTCCCAGAAAAGGAGCTATGGAGTTTACTAATGGAATGAAATAAAAGACAAAAGTACAGACCATACCTATGAGTGCTCCACTTAAAACTCTTGCTATTATCTTCACCTCCCACAGTAAAGAACGTACAGATCTTAGTTGTTATAATAAAATTGATTTAATTATTCATAAATATATAGCTAGACACTAGATTATTTTCTAGAAATAAATAGGTTCTTCCCAGATCTTCCATACTTATTACCAAAGTTAAGGACAAAACCCAAATAGTCATTTTTAATCTTGAGCCCCAGCAGTAAGAAAGCAAGTACGAAAGAAATACTGTTTGCAGTGATCAGGGCTGGATCATTTACCAGGATACCGTGAAGCATCCAGAGAAACATACCTGAAGTAGAACAAATTAGCATCATCAGGGATACATCCTTTGTAGACCTGGTAGTCAAAGCTCTTAGAAGCTGTGGAGCAAAAGCTACAGTTGTCAGTGCACCTGCAATATAACCGATCATTTAATTTCACTTCCAGAATTTAGCTAAGGTGTCCCAGAAAAAATAGAAATCTCTGAGAGTTGCGATGTAACCGCAACAGCATGATACTCTTTTCCTTAGATTTGTGGCTCTGCAGCCCAGTTCCATCTCGGGATGAGAGGTTCCTTTCATTTAGTTCAAAGGGCTAAGGCTCCAGGTTCAATCAGTTAAGGAACAATTACTTAAGTAATTTTTTTATTTGCATATACAATTTTCGAAAGAAACATAACCCTGATATAAGCGTATCTCGTAAAACTCTACTGAGATATGGTTATGACAGAAGACTGCCTTTTTTGTAAAATAATAGAAGGAAAAGTTCCTTCAGAGAAGGTATATGAAGATACTGCCGTTTTTGCATTTCTTGATGTTTTTCCGGCAAGCGAAGGGCATACACTGGTAGCTCCTAAAAAACACTTTAGCAAGTTTACGGATATGGATGCGGAAAGTGTTGCTTCGCTTTTTGAGGCTACAAGGAAGATTACGGCTGCAATCGAGGAGGCATTTTCAGCAGAGGGATCGAACATTGGAATCAATGATGGAAAAGTCGCAGGACAGGAGGTTCCCCATGTCCATGTACATGTTATTCCCAGGAGAAAAGGAGACGGTGGGAGAGGAATAAAATCAATAGTATGGACTGAACCTGATACTGCCAATTTGAAAGAAGTTGGGGAAAAGATCAGAAGAGCGCTCTGAAAAGAAAGCTCACAACAAGAGAAATAGTCCCAGACAGAACATTTCCCAGATAGGATTTTCAATACGAAACGATAATATATTTTTTGGAATATAATGAATTTAAGGAAAGGCAGAAGGCAGAATTGTTGTCAATACCCTTCCGTTTCTCTTACTTTGGGGGTAAGAATAATGACAGAAATGGAAATTGATGTTAGAGGGCAGACCTGCCCTGTTCCTCTGGTAGAATGCAGAAAAGCCTTAAAGAAAGCCTCTCCAGGGGATCTTGTTATTGTGAAGGGAACACATCCGGCATCAAGAAAAGAGATTCCTATGGCCTGCGAAGCAATGGGGCTCACAGTACTGGGAATTGAAGATAAAGAAGGAGGTAAAGAGTGGGAGATTAAGATCCGGAGATAAGCCGGAAGGGGAATTAAAACATGGGGGAAAAGACTGTTATTATCCTGCATAGCGGAGACATGGATAAGGTATACAGCGCACTTATAATTGCAAACGGAGCTCTTGCAATGGGTATGGAAGCCTCCATATACTTTACTTTCTGGGGATTAATGCGCTTGAAGAAAGGAGAGCTTGATAAGGGGCCACTCTCCAAGATGAATATGCTGGGGTTTGGCAGGCAGATGATCAAACAAAGAATGAATAAAGCCAATGTTGCTTCACTTGAAAGGCTGATGAATGATTTCAAGGAACTTGGCGGAAAGATAATTGCCTGCGAGATGACCATGGAAATTATGGGCTTGAGTAAAGAGGAGCTTCGAACAGACTGGATAGATGAATGGGGAGCTGTAGGTTCGTATATTCAGGAAGCACGGGACGCAAACGTAACTCTCTTTATTTGAGGTTTGGAGAACTCTTAGAGTTTGAGTTAAAGCTTAAAATATCACCATAATATGAGTTTTTCCATGGTTTGACCTGACTTAGATGTATATTACTGAGATAATATCACTATCCAGGGAATTATTACTGCGAATTTATCGGATTAAAATCCAGAAACTTACTGGAGACTCTGAGATTCAACTGTAAAATCTAAAATTTGATTATTTCAAACGGGGAGGGAGAAGAAATATTTGAGAATATAAGATATCTTGACAATGCCGCATGCACACGATTGGATGAGCGGGTACTTGAAGTAATGAAACCTTATTTTTTTGATACCTATGCAGTTGCAACATCGGAATTTGGCTATTCTATGGGTATTGAAGCAAAAGAAGCACTTGCAAGATCCCGAGAAAGCATAGCTTCAAAGCTTGATGCAAACTCGGAAGAGATTATCTTCACTTCAGGGTCCACTGAATCAAGCAACACTGCACTTAAAGGCGTTGCCATGGCTCTTAAAGAGAAGAAAGGAAAACACGTTGTTGTCTCGAAGATAGAAGATTTTCCTGTTCTTAATACAGCAAAAGCTCTCGAAGGACAGGGTTTTAGTGCGACTTTTCTGGATGTCGATCCTGAAGGATTTGTAGATCTCGAAGGACTTAAAAACGCTATCACAAGAGAAACTGTTCTCGTTTCAATTCAACAGGGAAACCAGGAAATAGGGACAGCACAGGATTTGAAAGCTATCTCGGAAATATGTGAAGAAAAAGATGTGCTCCTGCACACGGATGCTACTCATAGCTTTACTCGGCTACCTCTCAATGTAAAGGAACTACCTGTGGACCTGATCACTATGTCCGCCCATACCATCCACGGCCCAAGAGGAGTAGGTGCTCTTTACATCAGGAAAGACACCCCAATAACCAAATTTATGGATGGAGGTTTCCAGGAATTTAACCTGAGGGCAGGAGTAGAAAATATTCCATCAGCCGTTGGTTTTGCAAAAGCTGTAGAACTCGTAACCGAAGAGGAAAACAAAAGGCTCAAAGCAATGAGAGATCGCATAATTGATAAAGCACTCTCTGAGATTCCGGAAGTTACCCTCAACGGAAGCCGAGAAAAACGCCTGCCTCAGAACGCAAACCTGACTTTTCACTATGTAGAAGGTGAATCCGTAACTTTGCACATGGATATGAGAGGTTTTGCAGTAAGTACGGGTTCAGCCTGTTTCAGTCGTTCCCTTGAAGCTAGCCATGTAATCAGGGGTATAGGAGGAGATCACGAAAGAGCTCATGGCTCAGTGCGCTTTACCTTTGGACGCTATAATCATATTGAGGATGCCGATGCAGCAATTGAAGCAATGAGCGAAATAGTGGCAAGGCTCAGGGAAATTAGCCCTCTTGCAAGGAAATGAGTGGAAATAGATGGAAAGCGCACAAAAGGAAGCAGACTATAGATATTTCAGATGATTTAGTCATTTTAAACGGTTTAGTCATTTTAGACGATTTAGGCATTCTAAACAATTAAAAATAGAATATTAGACAGAAAGAGAGAGTGAGATAATGAAGTTTCCTTACAGTCAAAAAGTGCTGGAGCATTTTAAGAACCCGCACAATGTCGGACAGATCGAAAATCCTGACGGAAAAGGCCTCGAAGGAAGCCCGGCTTGCGGAGACATGGTAGCGGTTTACATTAAGGTCAACCCAGACACCAAGGTTATTGAGGATATAAAATTCGAATCTTACGGCTGTGCATCAAATATTGCTACCGCTTCGATTATAACAGATCTTGCACGTGGAAAAACTCTCGATGAAGCAAAGAAAATAACATGGAAACAGGCTTCGGAAGAACTTGGAGGGCTTCCTCCGATTAAAGCCCACTGCTCAGTACTTGCAGTTGAGGGTCTGCGGGCTGCAATCAGAGATTATGAGGAAAAACACGGGCTTATAACCGAGAAAGAGCCTACTACCGAAGAGGTTATCAGAAGCAGGCTAAAACACGTTATGAACCCTCTGACCGGTCTTGACATAATTCGTACAAACCTTATCCTGAAAACGAGCGTTGAAAATGGAGTTGTGAGGGTAGTTGTAGACCTGCCTGCAAACCATCAGTTTGCTCCAGCAATAAAAGAGGATATTATGGAGAAACTGGGATCTTTGTGGGATGTCGAAAGGGTTGATGTAATATTTACAGCCTGAATCTTGCATTTACAGCCTGGTACTTAGATTTACAGCCTGGATCTTACATTTACAGCCTGGTTCTTGCGGTCTGCTCTCAGATGAGATCTGGTCTAAAGATCTAGAAAAACGAAGAGAGGAGAGTATTTTCTCCTCTCAAATGAATTTACCTCAAGTAAGTTCAAGCTGGAACCTGTTCCTTATTCTCTCTGTCCCAATGTCGGTGCTTTGCAATCGCAGTAGTGAAGGATTTGCTAAAAGAACTCCGATCTCCTTCATTAACATCAGTCACGACACCTTTATCGGAAATTAATGGAATATCTTTGTCAGCAGACTCTTGCCCTGCAAATTGTATATCGGGAAGGTTTGCAGCTTTGAGTAACTCAACTCCTTCACCGGTTGCTCCCAGAGGCTTGCAATGCCTGAATGCTTCATTAACGAAATGTATAGCATCTCCCTGCATCTTCAGAGTCTCTACATTCTCTTTTCCTCCAGGAATGTATACGGCATCATACAATACCGACGCTGTGGTGACATAACTTTTATCAATCTCGAGTTCCTCCCCGCTTGAACTCTTTAACATTCCCTGATGTTTAGAGATAATATAGGCTTTTGCTCCGCCAGCCTCTAAAGCCTGCATTACCTCACTGACATCTTTATAATCATATCCATCTGCAACAAGGATAGCAACTTTTCTGGTTTTAATAGTGTTCTTCACGGTGTGTTCCGAACGCTCCTGGCTTACGTTCGGAGATTCTTTCGTGACCGATGACCCTCCTTTCTGATCGGGAGCAGGGACACCTACTCCTTTTGCGATCTCGATTGCAAGATCTCCGTCTACATTATTGAACATATCAACAATTGCTTTTCGTATATTCTTATCCTCTACTTTCCCTATTTCAAAATGGAATGCGTCTATGATATGTTTCTTTTCAGGCTCCGACATACTGTTCCAGAACAATTTGGCCTGACTGTAAAAGTCTTTGAACTTCTCACTGCGAGCACGGATCTTTCTACCCTCTACTTTTTCCATATAATGGACATATCCGCCTTCTTCTGTAGAGGCTGGACGTGGAAGGTTTTCCCCTACCGTATTAGGGAAATAGCTTGTCTTACCTTTGTTTATAGTTGTGCGGTGATATCCTTCCCTCTGATTATTGGCTATTGGTGCCAGTGGACGGTTGATTGGAATTTCATGGAAATTCGGGCCGGCTAGGCGGATCAGTTGAGTGTCGAGATATGAAAAAAGGCGTCCCTGAAGAAGTGGGTCGTTGGAGAAGTCGATTCCCGGAACCACGTTTGCAGGGCAGAATGCAACCTGCTCGGTCTCAGCAAAG
>Ga0074193_1001046_pt1 | contig 38096 bp, 39 predicted proteins | sample EPASupsiteHSE605_FD_64523 | JGI IMG/M metagenome (GOLD analysis project Ga0074193, IMG submission 64523) | Bioremediated contaminated groundwater from EPA Superfund site, New Mexico - Sample HSE6-05 | ecosystem: Environmental > Aquatic > Deep subsurface > Groundwater > Contaminated ... | reverse complement strand
ACTTCTTTACTTCTTTCATACTTGCTAATTTAACCTCTTTTTCCATTTTTTATCTCCTGTTTTCTTTCTATGAAAACAGGAAATTTCTACTTTGTTAAAAGAGGAAATTTTTGCTTTGCTGTAACATGTGTAGATAATTGAATGACTAAATAATTAAATATAATAATTTACATTTATTCTATACGAATATATCGAAATAATTATGCATAAATATAAATTTGCTGAATTTCGGAGATTCTTCCGATGATAAATGTGAAACGGGAGCTTATTAAAAAAGGAAACGATGAGTTTTCTTTTTAATAAGTTCGTTCTCAGGAGATCCGAAATTTAAACTCGCTCTGGTATAATTAATTTGTTGTATTTTTCATTTTTTAACAAAACAGTTTCTAAAAGGTTAAAATTTTTACACTATAAAACTATTTTATGAGAAAATATATAGGATAAACATTTTTTGTATTCACAAGAGAATAAAGTTTTATCAGGACAAAAACAAATATCGGAGTAGCTTATTATATATGCCTTTGTTAAGCAGGAAAAGAAAGTTTAAAAAAATCAATTTTCTTGGATCTAAGAAAAAAATATATTTTTCTATCAGTAGTGAAGGGTTTGGTCATTCAAGCCGTGTTTTGGCTATGGCAAGAGAATTTGAGCCTGATGAAGTACTAATTGGTACTTACAATTATGCCCTGCAAAAAATTCAAAATTCAGGATATCCCTGCGTTGAATTACAGCAGGAATTAAAACTGGTCGGAGAAAAAGGGGCTTTTGATGTAGGTAAAACTATTTTTAAAAATCATGCCTGGGCTTTGACATTTAACCAACTTGTAAAACAGGAAATAGAAGTCATCAAAGCCAGCGGTGCAACATGCGTTGTTGCTGACGGCAGGCTTGTTCCGGTAATGGCAGCTGATAAACTCAGTTTGCCATGTGTGGTTATAACAAATCAAAGTGCATTTTACCCGTTTTTTGCAAAAGATTCAGCCCTTATCAGAGTATTTGGAAAATCCTTTGACTGGATAATGAAAACATGGTTAAGTTCAGCAGAAGAAATAATAATACCTGACTTTCCTCCTCCTTATACTATTTGTATGCCTAATCTAAGTCATAATTTTAAGGTTATGAAAAGAACAAGATTTGTAGGTCCGCTTGTTTGCTGGGACAGGGATGAAATTATTCCGATAAAAAGAAATAAAAAACCTTATATTGTAGTAACGTTAGGTGGACATTCCTACAGAAGGCCTCTTTTTGATACTGTTATAGAAGTTGCAAGACAGATGCCGGATATAGACTTTGATGTATTCACCCAGTTTGAGACCAGCAATGTTCCACCTAACGTAAAGCTTGATAATATAATTCCAAATCTGGCACAACATTTAAAAGCAGCTGATTTAATTATTACACAAGCCGGGCATAGTACCGCTATGGAGCTTTTGACACTTGGAAAACCATCAATTATAGTTCCTGATTTAAAGCAGATTGAACAGGAAAACAATGCCTCAAGAATGTCAGAACTTGAACTTGCAAAGATTATCAGGTATGATGAACTCTCAGTAAGAAAGTTATGCAATGCCGTAAAAGTTATGCTTGAAGATTCAAAATTCGCCCAAAACGCAGAGAAATTTGCAATTATGGCAAGTGAAATTAAAGGCAGGAAAAAGGCGGCAGAAGTTCTTTCTGATTATGCAAGCAGATTGCTCAGTTATTGATAGGATTCTGCAAAAGCTGCTCAATAAAGGAAATTATGGGTAACGGTGATAAAAGAATAAACAACGGGATAGGATTAAAAGACAGAATTACGCTGGGTGGTCTGCTTATAAGCCTCTGGGTATTTTTATATATTTTTCAAAAATTTATTCCTGTGCAATATTCATCATTTATTGTATTAACTTTTCTGGTTTGTTATGCAATGCTTTTGAGGCTGGCACAGTTTCATCAGAAAAGAAAATTCAGAAAAAATCCGCCCAAGCCTGATACGAGTTATGAGCCGTTTGTCAGCATTCTTATTCCAGCACACAATGAAGAATCTGTTATAGAAGAAACCGTAGCTAATATGCTTTCTATAGATTATGAGAAGTATGAAATCTATGTTATTGACGACAGAAGTACTGATAATACTGCTAAAGTTATTAAGAGTCTTAGTGAAAGATATCCGAATGTAAAATATTTAATAAGGGATAAAGATGCTTTCCCCGGTAAGTCGGCTGTTTTAAACGATGCATTTAAACTGGCAAAAGGGGAGGTTATTTGCGTATTTGATGCAGACGCAAGAGTAAAACCGGAATTCCTCAAAAAAATCCTGCCTTGTCTTGCAGAATTTGATGTCGGTGCTGTCCAGGCAAGAAAAGTTATCAGTAACAGCAATTACAATTTTCTTACCAGATGTCAAAATAATGAATATGCGCTTGATGCTCATTTTCAGGATGGAAGAGACTGCATACAGGGTGCTGTTGAATTAAGAGGAAATGGACAACTTATAAAAAGGGAAGCTTTAATTGATGCAGACGGATGGAATAATTATACAATCACTGATGACCTTGACCTTTCAACGAGACTACATTTAAAAAACTGGGATATCAGATTTTGCCCTGATGTTGAAGTATATGAAGAAGGTGTAGTAAGTTTTTTCCCATTACTAAGGCAAAGAAGAAGGTGGGTTGAAGGTAGTATAAGAAGATATTTGGATTATTTTACCGAAGTTTTGTCTTCCCAAGAGATTTCTCTTCGAGTTAGCCTCGACATGTGGGCGTATATTTCTGAGTTTGTACTGCCTGTTTGGCTTGTATCTGAGTGGGCTATTCAGGGAATAAACTATATAAAAGGCGGTGAACACCATATTTTAAGTTCTTTAGCTGTTATGACCTGTGTTAGTATTTTCTTTATTTTAGGCTTGATTTATGGACTCAGAAAATACCATAAATTAAGCAGGTTTCAGTCCATAAAGCAGGCTATAGAAACAGGGATATATATGGTTTTACTCTGGTTACCAATTGTATCGTTTATTGTATTTAAGATTATTTTTATGAAAAGAACAATGGACTGGGGTAAAACATCTCACGGACTGCAAGTCGAAGTTCAACCTGTCAATAAATATGAAACAGCATTGGAAAAAGAACCTGGTTAAAGTAAATAATAAATTGATTACAGATTAGAATTATCCTTTATTTTTTGTCCTATAATACTCGGTACACATTCGTTTTGTTCATGTTCTTTTTTACATCTGTATGCGGTCCAGAATCTTGTTATTCCAGCTACAAAGAAGCCCATAAACATCAGCCCAAACAAAAATGGAACACCTGTAATTATTGATTTTTCTTTAAATAACTTTTTAAATTCGTTTTCTACGGATGAATTATTTTTAACAGATAATTTATTTGCTAATTCAGGCAGTTCATCAAGTCTTGGAACATTAAGATCTTTATCTATCAAATCTTTATATCCGTCTTTTTTAGAGAGGTATTTTTTAAAATATTTATCAAGCATTGAACCTCCGGTTATTACATAGAAACCAACAAGAGGATATCTGGATAACACTTCAAGAAAATTCTGCTTACCTCTGTCTTTTGCTGCACCCAAATAGCCCAAGCCTGCGATAAACACACAGGATGTTATCTGGCCTTTACTCAGTGATAATTTACCTTTATTATTTGCAAATTCTATACTGAAATAGTTGTCTACCCATTTAGCCATTTTTTCATTATTTTTAAACAATTTTTTACCAGGCATTAAAATGTACTCGCTTAAAGACTGTAAAGATTTCGACTTATGTCCTTTAAAAGCAAGTAATGCTGCAAGTCCAACAGAAGCTACCCCTGCTATTGCAGCTCTTTTTATATTTTTAACCGCACTGTTTTTAACTTTGTCCTGTTCTTCTTTTGTTTCCTTATATTTTTTATTTAAATTCATAATATTTTCAAAGTTAGCTTTTTTAAACACTTTTAACGTAAACAAATTTGTAACATAGTTTAAACAGAACTGTGTTAGAGGAATACACAGTCCTGCAAGTGCAATAGCTGCCTTTACTGAATTTAGCTTTTTCATAGACTGGCTGTTTAAGCTTTTGTTATTTAAAAGTTCTCTGGCCGGTGTTGAAACAAGTTTTTTTTCATTTTCCAGCAGATTTTTTGAGAAAATCTTTCTGAATATTTTTTCTCCCAGAATTGCCGGCATATAGTACACCAGAAATGATTCTGTAAATTCCAGAATCGAAGATTCTGCAAGATCTGCTTTGCTTCTTGAAAAAGTAGCTTTCGGCACCCAGTTTGTCACTGTGTCCTGAATAAATCTAACGTTAGACAAACTACCACTGGCTTCTTGCAAAGCTATAAAAGATGCAACCGGTTTACTGGCTTTTGAAAGGGTTTTAAATAATGGATCTTTAGGTATATATGTATTTCTATTACTAATATTCATTTTGCTTCTTTCTTCAAACACATTAAAAAACCGCCTGTATGAAGTACAGACGGTTTAAAATTAAAACTAAAATTTGTGTTTAAAGCCAACAAAACCTGCCTGTACATTCATACAGGTGCCACCAGTTGTTTGTTAATATGTTAATAATAGGAGATTTTAACACTTAGATAGCCTTTTTAAATTTTATTGACTATATATTAATAAACCAAACCTGCCAATAATTTGACATTTTTTACTACATTTTTAACAATTCTTTATAATTTTAGCTGCAATTTGGGCGCTAAGAATTTTTTCTGCTGCTTCTTGGGTTAATTCATGGACTTCACCATTTAAAACCACAAGTTTTTTATCTTTAGATTTAAAGTTATTTATTATTCTCTTCATATATTCTATTGAACAAGTGGGTTCAAGCTCTCTTGTTACAAGTATTGGTTGTATTTATATTCTTAGCTCCGGGAAATCCCTTATAACCTGTCCTTTTTTCGGTTATATACTGCTGTAATTCAGGAATTACCGTTGAAAGGAAATATGCAGATACGCCAAGTCCGGCAGAAATATACAAAGCTTTCATCTTCAGAGTTCGGTTTTTAAATTTGCCAAGTTCTTCCTTGAATTCTGCTGATGAAATAACGTCTTTATCCCTGAATTTTTGTTCCATACGTGTTTTTAGACAATCGGCATAGGCCTGAATGTTTGCTTTTGTGGAAACATAGCTCTTGAGTGAAACATATTTCCTTGGATCTTCGGACTCAGGGGTGGAAATACTAAGAGCTTTTTTCAGGAAGCCCTGGTCTCTTATAAGTCCATCATGCACAATATCATCTATTTGAGCTGTTACTATAAAGTTACCGTCCGGTTTAACCTGTTTAATATGTTCTTTTAGTTTTATTGCCTCTTTGATCTCGTTTTTGTGCAGTTTTTGCAGTTCTTCTTTATTTACAGGTATATCCAGCGCTATAAATTTATCAATCATTTTCAGAGTTTTGTCTTTGTTAAATGCTTGATCTATAGCACCTTTAGAGGTATTTTTATATATTCTTCCGGATTCATCAGAGAAAAATTTAAATAATTCATTGTCTTTCCGTTCTTTAGCTTGAATCAGTTCTTCAAGATTTCTTGATATTCTCATAATGCCGCTACCTGTTATTACCTGATTATTCAGTCTTGCGGCTGTCTGGGCATTTGCTTTGATAAATTTAAAGTTTTCGGCATGTTTTGTCCTGTTTAAGAACTCGTCAAGATTCATTGTATGATCTGTTTTTGCAGACTGTTCCTTTAAATTTTTGACAAGCTCGCTGTTTTCTTTGCCAAATATTTGGGTCATAAATTTATTAAATTCTTCTTTTGACATAGAACCAGACTTTGACTTATCGTCGAGCTGTTTAATTATGTTTTGATCTAATTCTTCAGCTATTCTGGGATCCAGTTTTGTCGAGATACCCATTCTGTCATCAATATTTAACCCGTTAGCAAGGAAATTTGCAACATGGTGTGTTGATGCCATATAGAAGTACAATGAGCCGACATCTCTTACTACAATCTCGATTTTTTCATCATCATTTCTGGCATTACTTGCTCTGCCGGTAACTATTCCGGTATCAACAGTTAACATTTTATATATGTTATCTGTTTCAAGCTTGTGGCTTAATGATGCAAGACTGCCTTTAAATTTTAATTCAGTATTTTTTGTTGATTTATGTAGTTTTTCCAGTGTATCGTTATTGTTTTGAGCATTTTGCGGTATACTTTTAGAAGATTTTCCCCTGAAAAAGACATCAAGCATTGCTGCTTTAATGCTGTTTTCTTCAGGATGAGCTTTTGCATTTGCGGTTACCGAATTTTTAAATCTGGGTATTATGTTCCCGACAACGTAAATACCTGTTAAAGTGCTGAGAACTATTTTAGCAAATTTAACTTTTGTGAGAGTGTTTTTAAATGTTTTTGATTTGCCGTCGGTGAATCTTTGCAAAGGTCCTTTCATGTGGTTTTTAAGTTTGCCGAATTCATCCGGTATTTTATCGCTACCGACATCAATCTTTGTATTAAGACCAAAGCGTTTTGCAATTGCATCCCCGATATTATTTAATGTAGTTATTCCAAAAAACCAGACTGCCGCAGTTAATGTCTCTTCAAGGAGTCTTTCCCTGAGTTCTACCCAGCCGCCTCTTTCTTTAGCATGATAGCATCTGCCTGTAAGTACGGAAGTTTCCAGTAAGATAACCGGAGCGAGAGCTTTTGGATTGCTTAAATCAGCAACAGCTTTTCTAGCATATGCACCAGTCCAACCTGGATCGCCGAATTTTATTTTTGAACCATTAATTATCGTCATTCGTTCCAGATCTCTTTATAAAATCCCTGATTTTCAAGCATAAAAACGCCTCCAAATGTTTGTTATATCACTTACAATCAATATATAATTAACGAGCTGCCTCATGTGATCGTTATTAATTATAAGTTGATCGTAACTTGATATTGTTATACCGGTAAACAATAGTTTTCATTAATTGAAGTTTTCTTGATACGAACATTGATAAAGTTAAATCGAAATATCATTTTACGAAAACTTTTTTGAAATAATATATTAACTTGCATAAATTATTAAAACCGATAATAAGAAATATGTGCTACAAATTATCCAAATATTAAGCAAAAATTTACCAAAATTAAATTCCACAAAAAGCTAATCAAGCTTCAAAGTCAGGCACTTGCAGGAACCGCCGGATTTTAAAAATTCGCTCATGTCAACTTCGTATAGGGTAAAGCCTTTGTTTTCTATTTCTTTTCTTAATCTTGATGTGGTTTTGTTCATGATAATTGATTTATCAACATTAACAGCGTTACAACTAAACATACAGGCTTCTTCTTCTGATACCTTAATTCTTTTATTCTCGCTGACATTATTTTCTATGACTTTATTACCGTAATCATCAAAAGCATCAGGATAATAAAGCAAGTAACCATCTGTCAACGGGCAAAAACAGGTATCAAGGTGATAAAATCTTGAATCTCTTAATTCCAGAGAAAGCACCCTGATTTTTAGTAATTTGGAAATTAAAGTATGTGAATGAATATCTGTTCTTGGAACATAACCGGAAAATAATGTATCATTCAGAAAAAGTGCATCACCCGCACCTTCAAAAGACATGCCAATCGGCAGATAAGTTACATTATATCCGCTATCTTCAAACCATTCTGCATAGAATTTTTCTTCAGGAATTCTTTCCTTAAATTTAAACCTGCTTATTACGGCATTGTTCTTGTAAACTAATGCAGCATTAGCAGTAAAAACTATATCCGGCAACCCTGGCTGAGCAGGCATGGCTTCTACTTTTGCACCAAGTTGTTCTATAGTTTCTTTAAGAGTTTCCCACTGCTTTTTTGCTTTTTCGGGATCACTGTTCTCTCCAACCTTCATCCACGGATTAATTGCATAACTTATGCTGAAATAATCCGGCGGACACATTAAAATTTTTGTCATTTTACTGCTATCCTTTCAAGAGCACAAACAAGATCTCTAATAAATGCTTCAACATCAGTTACAAGTCCCATTGTCTGGAAACTTCCCCTGTCAGAAAGCTTTGTTACAACAGCAGGATTTATGTCTACACAAACGGTTTCAACGTAAGCAGGCAAAAGATTGCCGACGGCAATTGAATGTAACATGCTTGCAATCATTATGGTCATTTTAACATCCTGTATACGTTTTCTCATTTCACACTGAGCAGTGACAGTATTGGTAATAACTTCCGGCAAAGGACCATCATCTCTGATTGAACCTGCAAGTACAAAATCAATATCGTTTTTTATGCATGCATGCATTATTCCTGTTTTTAAAACACCTGATTCAACAGCATTTCTAATGCTGCCCTGCTGGTTAATTTTGTTTATTGCCCTTAAATGGTGAGAATGACCGCCAGGAATAGGATTTCCATCTTCAAGTGATATACCGAGAGAAGTTCCATAAAGATCAGCTTCTATGTCATGGGTAGCAAGAGCATTTCCAGCAAACATATAATCTACCATGCCCATTTTTATAAGTTTTATAAAATTATCTCTTGATTTTGTATGTACGACAGCCGGTCCCAGTACAAATAAAATCTTGCCTTCGTTGTTTTCTTTAATTTCCTGCATTCTTTTTGCAATTTTGTTTATAAGCAGGGATTTTGGCTTTTCTGAAGAAATCTCACTTCCCATAAAAGTAAAAATGCTTTTATCTTCATGTTTTCTAAGAGGATGTACCTTTACGCCATCATGTCCCATTACAACTTTGTCACCTTTTTTAATCTGGCTTAATTTTGTACAACATGCCTTTTTGTTTTTCTCGTCAACAACAATTGCACAATCCATTGCTGTATTGCCAGCAGGAACCCATTCATCATTTAATAATATCTCTGTTATCATATTAGTTGTAGAATAAAAATCATCAGGAAGCGTTCTGTCTTTCGGACATTCACCGAGAGTAACATTTTTTTCCTCTAAAAGAGTAGCTCCTTGCTTTGTAATATTGTCAAGAACGTTATCCAGAATTTCATGACTATCTGCAAAAACATTTAATCTGGCATAAGAAACGTTTGTCTTATCATTTCCTATTTTAATTTCTTTTATTGTATAAGCTGCGCCAAGATCAAGAATTGTATCCATTATTTTGGGCAAAGTTAAAGAATCAATTATGTGTCCTTGTATTTCAACTGTACAGTCAACTTTCATCTTATTTTCCAATCTATGTTAGTTATACTATTTCAAAAAAGTTTTCGTAAAATTACATTTCAATTTATCTTTACCTGTGTAAAATTAAATTCTGCTCATTTTATCTTATATTACTACTAAAAACACATTAAATAAAGTCCTACAACAATGTAGTACTAAAAATTGGTTACTAATAGACATATCATGCCCATATTACTGTAGGAATGGAACTTTAAATTCAGTGACTGAATATACAGGCGTTCCATCATTATGTTGTAAATCGCTTTCACAATGGTAAGTAAATGGCGTTAATCTTGCATTATCGATATTAAAACAAAAAACATCTTTTCCCCAATCATTTGGACCTTTGGATCCATTTACATCCACAGCTACCCAGGCTTGCCCTGCCGAACTTGTATATGTATAAAACATCCAGTACATACCATCAGCAGTAACTATTGAATAATTTGCGTTTTGGTTACTTACAAACCATCTTACACAGTTGCTGCCCGCTATGTTTTTACCTACTCCATTTTGAGCCCAGCATTTGCCAAGTGAACCACTACCAAAAGGACATTCTCTTATAACATTCAGCTTTGACTTCATTGCATTGAATTTTGTATAAGCATTAGGATCAAATATGTTATATGTGCCAAACCCGCCGCTGTTATCAACAGAAGCAAGCTTTATTGCCTGATCCGCACTGGATATAGCTTTCTTGGCAGCTGTAAGCAATTCAGCATTCCGAGTATCTTCAATTAAATTGGGTATCACTATTGAAGCTACAATTCCTATAATCAAAAGTGTTATCAGCACTTCTGCAAGAGTAAATGCTTTTATTTTTTGACTTAAAATAATCATTTTTTGATTTGCCCGTTTTTTAAAATTCTTATTAATTTTAACTTAACAATTAATACCCCTGCAATTTTATTAAGAATTACTTGTAGAAGTTTTCTATTTTTCCCGAATTGACGTTCAATATAATTATATGATAATATTGCAATATAGTAATATAATTGAGGTTAAAATGGATAAGGAGTTTTATAAATTAAAAACAGCTATAATTAAATCACTTGCTAATCCGGTCAGGTTAATGATCATCGACTGTTTAAGAGGTGGGGAAAAAAACGTTAGTGAAATTATTCAGGCAACGCAGGAAGAACAGTCAAATATTTCTAAAAGTCTCGGTATACTGAAAGCTAACGGAATTGTAAAATACAGGAAAGATGGTTTAAATGTTTATTACAGCTTAAAAATATACTGCATAAAAGAATTCTTCTGCTGCCTTGACAGTATAATTTCAGAAAATCTTAAATATCAACAGGAATTACTAAATTTTCATCAGGAAGGAAACAAATAATGATAGATATATTTAAGCCTGTAGAGTGGCTAGCTGATTTTATAGTTTATAATTTGCTGCATTTATCAGCTAAAACTCATTTGGCAGAAAGTATTCACTTTTTTATATACGATACAATAAAGATTTTTATACTTTTACTTGCAATCAGTTTTGTTGTTGGCTTTATTAAAAGCTTCTTTACTCCCGAAAACACAAGAAAATACCTGACGGGAAAACATACCGGCGTTGGCAATGTACTTGCCGCAATGCTTGGTATAGTAACGCCTTTTTGTTCCTGTTCAGCGTGTCCCCTGTTTATAGGATTTGTAGAGGCAGGTATACCGCTTGGAATAACTTTTTCATATTTAATAGCAGCGCCAATGATAAATGAAGTTGCAGTAATACTTCTCTGGGGGCTTTTTGGAATTAAAGTTACGGGTTTATATATATTGTCAGGCTTAATAATAGCTATCGTTGGCGGTCTGATTATTGGAATGTTCAATCTTGAAAAATATATTGAGCCTTTTGTATTCCAGACAAAAGTTAAATCTTGTTGCACAGGAGAAGTTTCTGTAACTTTTAAAGACAGAATAAATGAAGCAAAAGAAAGTGCGTGGAGCATATTTAGGAAAACATGGCCTTATATTGCGGTAGGAGTCGGAATCGGAGCATTGATTCACGGATACGTTCCAACAGGTCTGCTTGTTAAGTATGCCGGAATAAATAATCCGTTTGCAGTTCCACTTGCTGTTTTGCTTGGAGTGCCGCTTTATGCAAATGTAGCAGGAGTTCTACCCATTACAGAAGTTCTGGTTAAACAGGGATTGCCGATAGGAACAGTTCTTGCTTTTACAATGGCAGTAACCGCAATTTCTTTACCGGAAATGCTGATACTCAGGCGTGTATTAAAAATGCCTTTATTAGGAATATTCGTCGGCATTTTGACAGCAGCAATAATATTTACCGGATACTTATTTAACTTTATTCTTTAGGAAATAAATTATGATAAAAAAAATATTAATTTCATTAATGGTTTTATTTATGTTTACCGGTTTTTGTTCTGCGAAGGAGGGTAAAACTGATAATTCTACTGACTGGTTTTATCCCAAATGGGCAGAGACAGCTAAATATAATAAACCTATAATTGTTCGTGATACAAATAGTGCTCTTGGAAGATATTCATTACATACTAAAGAAATAGGGTTAAAAGACCTTGCCAGAATTCATGGACATCTTTGTGACGGGATGGTAATTGCATATATAGAAATAAAAACCGTACTGCAAAAACTTTTTCCTGATGGAGTTGTTGATAGGACTGATATAAGAATTGTTTCCAAAAACGGCCCCTGTTGGGTCGACACTGCTTCAATGATGACAGGGGCGAGAATTAATTTTAAAACTTTAAGTATTGATAAAACTGTTGGTGATGGTTTTATAGTCCAGAAAATTTCTACCGGCGAAGCATATGCTGTACATTTAAAACCAGATATATTTCCAAAAGATCAGGAAATGCTTGAAAATAAAATCCGAATGTTAAGATCAGAAGGTAAACCGGTAACGTCAGAAGATATAAATACCGTAGAAATGATGGCAAATAATCTTGGCAAAAAACTCCTTAACTCTTCACCGTCAGAAATTCTTGATATAAACTATTTACCTGATTATAATTTTATTTATACATTTTCAACAGGAAATAGAGGTGATATCATTAATAAAAATATGCCTGATACTCCTCAATAGTTGAATAAGGACCTGTTTGGCTAAAAAGGTAAATAATAAAATGTCCTACGATATTTATATTTCTTCAAAAATTAATAAAGATTTTAAAAGAGTTGTTTCTGTTGCCACAAAGCAGAGACTCAATATAGAAATCAAAACATTCGTTAAAAACAGAAATCTTGACAATGTAGAAAGTATATTACCTGTTTATAAAGATATATTGAAGAATTTCTCTGGCAAGTTATCTATGCACGGAGCTTTTACCGGTCTCTGTCCTGTTTCAAACAAGGTTAAAATAAAAGAAAAAACGATTTATCGTTTTAATCAGACTATTGACATAGCAAAAGAGCTGAATGTAAAAGTTATTGTGTTTCATTCAGGAATAGATACTTTTCCGGGCAGTTATTATGAAGATACTGACTTTATAAAGTGGTTCATAGACAATCAGGTAGAGTTTTGGAGTGAATTTATAAAAGAACTGGAAAATCTTGAAATTACCGCAGTCCTAGAAAATACAAGTGAAAAATCTCCTGATATTCTTAGAACAGTAATTGAAAGAGTAAATTCGGACTACTTAAAACTCTGTATAGATGCAGGGCATGTTAATCATAAAACAGGCTATGACGTAAGTGAATGGATTAAACAAACAGGCAAAAATCTATATCATATGCACCTTCACAATAATTACAGACTTTTAGATGATCATAATTCTTTGTTAAAAGGAACTATAGATTTTACTAAAGTTTTTAGCACACTAAAAGAACTTAACTTACATCCCGGACTTTCTCTGGAAATAAATGATTATAAAGCAACTATGGAAAGTTTGAATTTTGTCAGAGAACAACTAGAAAATTAAATCAGATTTATCTATAAAAGTCCTGGGTTCAAGATTTAAGTGCAACACATAAATCTTGAACTCAAGACTTTCCGAATTGTTAAGTATTATTATATTTTTCTCGTATTAATGAAATAAGTTAATAGAAAATGTTTTTATATATGTATAAGAATAAAATTTTGGGAATAAAAGATATGGATATCTGTAAATTATATCCTCAATATAATAATAAAGAAGACAGAAGACAGCATAACGTACCTGTTGAAGTTGACAGAAGATCAAACATTGACAGGAGAAAGCAGTCTTCCGTCAGTAATACTTCTTTTGAAAGAAGGATTGATGTAAAGCTAAGAAATGATATCCTTCAGGTAAGAGACGTTTTTCAATCTTTTCAATCTTCTGATAACAGCAATAATAATACTTCTTACAGTTTTAAAAATGATCTGGAATCAGGGGCAGAAAACACTATTCCATATGTCAGAAGACTAAAAGGAGTAAACGATGCTGTAGAACATCATGATTACCTAAAAGCCACAGGAACAACATTGTTAATGCTGATGAACGTAAAAGAAGACTGGCGAGATCTTTTAAAAATATTCAAAACCCCTAATATTCCACGCGATTTTCAAATTCCTTTCTCTTTCACAAGAGGAACACCATTTGAAAAAATTAATATATTAAAAAAATATGATAAAACAGTGGCTGATACTAATATGGGGGGGAAAATACTTGAAAAGCTAGGAAAAAGAGGTTATCAATGGTTATTAACTAATCCAAACAGTAAAAGTCCACTATTTGCATTTAAAGCTGATGGAACACTTACAGCCAAAATTGCAACAAGAACTTTTATGAGAATACCCATTCTCAGTTTTGTATTTCTATCATTACTTGAAATGCCTTCAATATTAAAATCTGAGAATAAAGCCAAACAAATTATAAAATCAGCAGTAACTGTAAGCTCGATTGTTACTGGAGCTGCTATAGCAGGTGCAATAGGCGCTTATTTAGGTCCGTTAGGCTCGTTAACAGGAATAGGCATAGGTTCTTACTATGCCGGAAAATTTGCTAAAAAAATCAACTCCAATATTTAACCAGGGAATTTGCTTAAAAAGTTATCAAATTCTTTTTGACCTTTTCGAAACGCTGTAATACCTTGATTGTAAAGTTCAGTAGGACTTAAACCGTTTGTACTATTTTTAAAAACTGGTTTAATTGTATTATTAGCACCGCTAAAGCTAACTGAATCTTTTTCTGGGCTTCTTGTTAAAGGTTGTGAAACATTGTAAGGTTTTGTACAGGTTCTGTGTCTGCTCCCGCCAAGGGGTTGTGAAGCATTTAATTTGCCGCATGCTGATGTAATTTCCATAATATTCTCTCTCTTTTCTTCTTCTTCCTAACCTATATTAAATTTTTATATAATATAATACAAAAAATAATAAACCTCTACACATGCTAACTTTTATTTTACAATATTTACAAATAAAATACTACTGTTTATAAGTGCTTTTTCACGATAAATTATTAAAAATGTTACAATTTCTTTATAATAAATTTATTTTAAGTCTAATAATTTAACATTTGGACCGTACTGGATTAAATGGTCAACGCCCCTGAATTTCTTGAAATTTTCTATAAACATTTCTGCCAGTTTATTGGCTGTTTCATCATAGGCAGCTTTATTTTGCCATGTATTTTGAGGGTCAAGTATTTCAGACGGGACACCCGGGCATGCCTTCGGAACTAAAACATTAAACACCGGATGCAAGTAATATTCAGATTTTTTAAGCTCTCCTGACAGTGCAGCATTTACCATTGCCCTTGTGTAAGGAATACTGATCCGTTTTCCAATGCCATAACTGCCACCGCTCCATCCTGTATTTATCAAATATACATCCGTGTTATATTTCTGGATTTTTTCGCTTAACAGTTCTGCATACTTGATTGAAGGCAGCGGCATGAATGCTGCGCCAAAACAGGTGGAAAAAGTTGCCTGCGGTTCTTTAATTCCTCTTTCTGTTCCTGCAAGTTTACTTGTATAGCCGCTTATAAAATGATACTGAGCCTGTTCTTTGGTTAATTTAGCAACAGGAGGCAGTACTCCGTATGCATCGGCAGTCAGAAAAATAATTGTATCAGGATGATTTGCTGTCCCTGATTCCACAACATTTGGTATATGGCTCAAAGGATAACCCACCCTTGTATTTTCCGTAATTGAAGCATCATTGTAGTTCAGATTTCTTGTGCTTTCATGGAAAGTAACGTTTTCCACAAGAGCACCAAACTTTACAGCGTCCCAGATTTGAGGTTCGTTTTCTCTAGAAAGGTTTATGCATTTTGCGTAACATCCGCCTTCAAAATTGAAAATCCCTTTATCAGACCAGCCATGCTCGTCATCTCCAATAAGTTTGCGCCCTGGGTCGGCAGACAAAGTGGTTTTGCCAGTACCCGAAAGACCAAAGAATAAGGCAGATTTTCCATCAAAACCCAGATTTGCGCTGCAATGCATTGGAAATACATTTTTTTCAGGCAGTAAATAATTCAGGGTTGTGAAAACAGCTTTTTTAATTTCCCCTGCATACTGTGTTGCAGCTATTAAAATTATTCTTTTTTCTATATTGATAATAACACCGGCTTCCGAATTAACGCCGTCTGTTTCAGGACAGAGTTTAAGCCCAGGTACTGCAATAACTGTAAACTGCGGAACAAAGCTGAGTGTCGATTCATAATGTAAAAACAAATCCTGAACAAAGAGATTTTGTGAAGCCAGCTCATTTACAAATCTTATATTTAAAGCATAATCTTTATCTGCGCAAGCATAGCCGTCAAAAATGTATATATTTTTGCTTTTTAGATAATCTTTAAATTTATCAAAAATTCTGTTAAATTTATCTTCTGAAATGGGTAAATTTCCTTTATCCCAGTTAATTTTGTCATGTACAGAAGCCGTATCGACAAAAAACCTGTCATTAGGAGATCGCCCTGTATAAATACCTGTATTTACAACAAAAGCACCTGTTTCAGAAAGTTGACCTTCTTTATTACTAAGCGCTTTTTCAACCAGTTCTGCCCTCGAAAGCTGGTAATATGTCCGCTGTGTATTTATATCAAGATAATCAAGTAATTTACTCATTGTAATACCTCGTATTTATTATTAAAATATAGCAATAATATTACCATGACTGATTTTATTTTGACAGTCGCACAGGTCAAATTTTCAACTCAACAAGAATATGCGGAAAAATCAAATTTCCCCCAAAAATTATTTCACTCTCTGCTCCCAGACCAAAATATATCGTATACTTGGCCATAGGTCTAACGAATAAAGCTATTCTACAGCTATGTTATACATGAAAGTAAAGCTGTTGGGTAAATCAAACTTGTAAGATAGGTTATGTTGTTTTATAATCAAGTTTTACCCAACCTACGGTTTATTATTCTATATTAACAATTAACAGCCAATTCCAGAACTTTTAATGAATATTTGTCTGCTATAACCCAGCTAAGGTTTTAAGATAGGATATAATACCATTAATGTTAAGATCTCTGATTCTGACAATTTACCTTGTGGTCCCAATTTTGAATCTATCTCGATTGATTTGATGATATCATCTATAACTGCGAAAATTGATATAGTTATGTCAATATCGTTCATAATGAAACCGCTATTTTTTACCTAATAGGGGTTTCGCTCATTTTTTAATATTTTTCAAATAACTAGCAATTCGAGTTAAATACTGAAACTAAAACAAAGTACTTGTTATTATATATGTTGCGATTATTTGTTCGAATTAATTTTAAAAATATATTCTGCCTTCTTCCGATGTATCCGGTTTGTAGATTTTTGAAGATTTTCAGCGTTAATTGATGATAAAATCGTATTATTTCCTTTTATTTTCCACTAATAATATTTGAATTTAATTTTTCGTTAATATAAAATACGTTCAATCGGCGGAATTGTTTTAATATATACATAAATTGAAAAAATTAATAATGTGTTACATAAAGGGTGAAAAAATGTACGATATAACTTTAATACCCGGAGATGGAATAGGTCCTGAAATTACTCAGGCGGCATTAGTGGCAATTGAGTCAACAGGAATAAGAATCAACTGGGAAATAGTCGATGCAGGAGCTGGCTGCATTGAAACAGAAGGGACTCCGTTGCCTGCAAAAGTACTTGAGTCGATAAGAAAAAATAAAATAGCATTGAAAGGTCCAATTACAACACCTATCGGAACAGGATTCAGAAGTGTAAATGTTGCTTTAAGAAAAGAACTGGATCTTTATTCAGCCTTAAGACCTGCAAAAACAATAAAAGGTATAAAAACCAGATATGATAACGTAGATTTGGTTGTAGTAAGAGAAAATACAGAAGATTTATATGCAGGTATAGAAAGAAAGATTGACGATAATACAGCTGAATCAATAAAAATTATTACAAGGGAAGCTTCGGAAAAAATAGCAAAGTTTGCTTTTAATTACGCATCTAAAGAAAACAGGAAAAAAGTCACTGCTGTGACAAAAGCAAATATTTGCAAGCTTTCTGACGGGCTATTCCTGGAAGCGACAAGAAAATTTGCTGAACTTTATCCACAGATTAAATATGAAGAAATACTTGTAGACAATATGTGCATGCAGCTTGTCCAGCAGCCTGAATTATATGATGTACTTGTACTCCCTAACCTTTATGGCGACATTGTTTCAGATCTGGCAGCCGGATTGGTCGGTGGATTGGGGGTTGCACCCGGGGCAAATTTTGGAGATGATATTGCAGTATTCGAGCCGGTTCATGGAAGCTCACCTTCTTTGAAAGGACTCAATAAGGCTAACCCTACAGCATTAATTTTATCTGCCGCACTTATGCTTAAACACATAGGCGAGGCAGAAGCTTCCTTCAAGTTATACAATGCAGTAACAAATGTTATTCAGCAGGGAAAAACCGTAACATTTGATCTTGGCGGAAATGCATCCACAATGGATATTGCTTGCGCCATTGCAGAAGAAGTTAAAAAAATATAATTCCGGCTTTGTCCGGGAAAGAGGCAATAGATGGACAGCTTAAAACAAAATTTAAAAGAAGGAATATCCCTTCCTCCATTAGACAGTATTTGCCTGAATCCTGATCCTGATAGCTGCTCAGGTTTGATTTCACAAAGAGTTGAACTTGAAACAAATAATGTACCGGCTTTAAACAAGGATCATGAACTTGAAATATCCCAAAAATTTAAAGAATCTCAAAGAAAAATTTGTGAAAAGTGTATATGGGTAAGAAAGTCTTCCCTTGTATCTTAGAAGGTTAAAAAAATGAAAAATATAAAAATTTATCTTTTGTCTTTGATTATTGTCGGTGGGCTGTTTATTTCCGGTGCAAAAATTGAAAGTAGTAATGAAAAAAAGATAGATTTTTATTCTCCTGCCAAAGGAATTTACGTTGTAGATGTTAATACAAAAACCTGCAAAAACTGTATAACCCCGTATGTTTCAGATTCTCTTGAAACAGTGGAAAGGGTTGCAGAAAAAACAAATTCTGTGGCTGCAATCAATGCAGGATTTTTTGATCCCAAAAATGCAAAAACAACTTCTTACGTGATAAAAAACAGCAAACTGGAAGCTGATCCAACTTTAAACCATGCCCTGATGAACAATCCCGGGTTAAAGTCATACCTGCCTTATATTTTAAACAGATCAGAATTCAGGATTCTGGACTGCATGCAGGGAAAAACGTACGAAATAGCCAGACACAATGATACACCTCTGTCGAAGTGCAGCATAACTGACTCTATACAGGCAGGTCCTGCTCTTATTCCTGATTTTAAATTGTATGATGAAGCTTTTGTAGTCAAACAGGGCGATAAAGTTATAAAAGAATCAGCCGGAGCACTTGGAAAATATGCAAGATCAGCTATAGGAATAAAAGGTGACCATATCTTACTGGTTGCTGTCAGTAATGAAGCTCCAATGACTTTACAGGAACTTGCAGACTATATGACAAGCCTTAATGTCGATCAGGCTCTGGCCTTTGACGGCGGAAGCTCAACATCCCTGTATGTTAAAATGCCTGATAAACAAAAGTTTGTACTGACATCCGCAAAAGACAATTCTGCAAGAAGAGTTAAATCGATTCTTATGGTAAATTTAAAATAATTAAAACAAAAACCTCCAGTTTCTTGGAGGTTTTTGTTTTAATTATTTGCTGTGCGCTACACTTTTAAGTAAGATTTTGCACCTTCAAACATTGCATTAATCAAAAGGGCGTTTGAAATAATATCAATTCCTGAACCGACAAAGAATTGTTGCATGCGAGCCTGCCAGTAAGGATAAATATCTTTTGTCGGAATTTCAAGAACATTGGCTATAGTGGCAAGATGGTTCCAATCTAACGGTAATGGTTCTGCACCTCTCCAGAGATCAACAACTTCAACTCTTTTTTGTCTTGGAAAACGTTTTAAAAGCTGAACATTTGTTAACCCCAATTCTTCTTGTTTGTCTTTTAAGAATTGAACACCCGGATCGATCAATTTAGGTTCTTCAGAAGGTTTATATTCGGGAAAATCTTCTGGATCAACACCCATAACAACTGCAATACGTTCCAAAGTTGTAGTTCTGGTCGAAAAAGCGACACTGCTGTCAATAAGACTGTACACATACGATAATGTTACACCTATCATTTCGGCAAAATCTTTTTTATGAAGTCCTGTTTCCTCTAAAAAGTTTACCAACCTGACACTGCTGTCACTAACAACTTCCTGTGTACTTTTACTATTAGCAGCCATATCATAATCTCCTTCATTTAATAATATGTGATTTTAATATAGTTATTTTTAAAGTATTATTTTAGTATAAATTTCAAAAAAAACAATTTTATAGCCTAAAATTCTCTTAACAAGACAGTTTTTTATAAACCTTAATATAAAAATTAAATTAACAATATAAATGTAACATAAAATAAAAAAACAAGCTATTTAATGGAATATATTTTTAAGATAACTTTATATTTAGAAGCATATCCGTATGGAGTAGTACAATAAGTGAAAATCATTGCAGGGCTGGGAAATCCAGGAGAAAAATACAAAAATACAAGGCACAATGCCGGTTTTATAATAACCGGAGAATTAGCTTCCAAATATAACATTGACGGTAAATTTAACTCAAAATTTAACTCTATCATAGGCAAAGGGACTATAGAAGGTATTGATGTCCTGATAGTACAGCCAATGACATATATGAATTTGTCGGGAAATGCTGTTGTAAAAATTTTAAACTGGTACAATGTTGAACCTGACGACTTGTTTGTAATATTTGATGATGTCAGCTTAGATATTGGAAAAATAAGATTCAGACCTTCAGGTTCAGATGGCGGACATAACGGAATAAAATCCATTATTGAAAATCTGGGTGGTTTTAAAGATTTTCACAGATTAAAAATAGGGATAGGTCCAAAACCTGAATTTATGCCCCTTGAAGCTTATGTTTTACAGGAATTTTCAAAAGCGGATAGGGAAATTCTGAACAAATTGGTGCCAGTTTGTATAGAAGGTATAGAAACATATTTAAAAGAAGGCATAGCTGAGACACGGAACCGTTTTAACGGAATAAATCTGGCAGAAACAAAGGAAGGTGAGATTTGAATCTCACCTTTAAAGACAGGAGAAAAATAAAAAATGAATTCATACGAAGAACTTGTTGAAAAAGATTTAAAATATGTCTGGCACCCGGACACCCAGATGAAAGATTATGAAACCGATGAACCGATAATCATTGATCGGGGAGAAGGCATATATATATGGGATTTAAAAGGGAATAAATACATTGATGCAATTTCTTCCTGGTGGGTTAATACACTTGGACATTCTAACAAAAGACTTAACAATGCTTTAAAAAATCAGGTGGACAAAATTGAGCATGTACTTTTAGCCGGATTTTCACATGTACCTGCAATAGAACTTGCTGAAAAACTTATAAATGTTACCCCAAAAGAATTTACTAAAGTATTTTACTCTGATAACGGATCTACGGCAGTTGAAGTTGCTCTTAAAATGACATATCAGTACTGGGTACAAAAAGGAGAGCCTCAAAGGAGCAAGTTTGTTGCCTTAAAAAACTCTTATCATGGAGACACCATAGGAACCGTTGCGGTTGGAGGAATTGATTTATATAAAAAAATATTCAAGCCGCTTTTATTTGACATATTTCAGGCAGAATCTCCATACTGTTACAGATGTGCCTGCGGAAAAGACAGGGAATCATGCAACTTTGAATGTTTAAATTCAATGGAAGAAATTCTAAAAAAACATTCAAAAGAAATTGGTGGTGTAATTGTAGAACCTCTGGTTCAGGGCGCAAGTGGCATGATTATTTATCCGGCTGAATATTTAACAAGACTCGGAAAACTCTGCGATAAATATAACGTTTTACTTATTGATGATGAAGTTGCAATGGGCTTTGGCAGGACTGGCAAGATGTTTGCTTTTGAACATGCCGGAATTGTCCCGGATATTATCTGTCTTTCAAAGGGAATAACAGCAGGATATCTTCCTCTTGCAGCGACAATTGTAAAGGAAGAAATTTATCAGGCTTTTTACGATGATTATGATAAGTTAAAAACGTTTTATCATGGACACAGCTTTACAGGTAATCCCCTTGCAGCAAGTATTGCACTTGAAAACCTGAAAATATTTGAAGAAGAAAAAATTATAGAATCACTTCAGCCTAAAATATTAAAATTCAAGCAAGAACTGGAAAAATTCTGGGAACTTGACTGCATTGGCGATGTAAGACAAATTGGAATGATAGGGGTTGTTGAACTAGTTAAAAATAGAGAAACAAAAGAGATGTATTCTTTTGAAGAACGTATAGGCCATAAGATATACAAAGAAGGCTTAAAAAGAGGAGCTATTTTAAGGCCTCTAGCTTCAGGACATATAGTATATTTTATTCCTCCTTATGTAATTACTGAGGAAGAAATCAAGTTATTAACAGATATAGCTTACGATTCAATAAAAGCGGCACTGTATTAAGGACAGCGGAAAAAAATCTTCGGCGACGCGAAGGCGGCTGCTGCGTAAGTATTCTTTATTACGTCCTTAGATTAAGTTTAAAGCAGCACCTTATTAGAAGGTGCTGCTTTTGCTTGGATGGATTAATTCTTATTTATGAACTTCTTCTTCAGTCTTGTCTATGTCTTTTTCTCGAATTTCATTAATAATATCTTTTATATCTCTTTGTTCAAAGGAGTCTTCTTTTTGAATTTTTATAGATACACTGTTTTTTAGCAGTATGTAAAATACAATAACCAAAGCTGACCAGAGGAGGAATGCCTGTAAATAATTAATTGCAGGTGCATGGAATGAAGTTGTTATAATTGCATTCCATCCCATCATAACAAGCCAGATTGGGAATAACATAAAACCGCAAAAGATACCGGCAAAAACAACAGCTACCAGAAGAGCCCCTGAAAGTCCAGATATTTGAACAATTTTAAAATTTTTATTCATGTGTTATACCTCTCTCCTGATTTAAAATTTTTTATAAATTGTAAAAATTCTTCTTCATTTAATATTTTAACACCAAGTGATACAGCTTTTGTATATTTCGAACCGGGACTTTCTCCCACAACCACATAATCAGTTTTGCTGCCAACGCTGCTTGATACTTTGCCGCCTAATTCTCTAATTATATCACTAGCTTTATTTCTGTCTAAAGTGGATAATGTACCCGTAAGTACAAAATTTTTGCCGGTGAGAGGCCTTTCTTTTTCGATTTCTTCTGTAGTTTCTTCTGTTTTTATGCCAGCCTTTTTTAATTTTTCTATTATATCAAGGTTGTCAGGGTCTTCAAAATAAATTTTTATACTTTGAGCTATTTTTTCTCCTATTCCTTCTATACTGGCAAGTTCTTCAGCTGTAACCGATTTCAATTTGTCTATTGAATGAAATTGCCTTGCAAGAAGTTCTGCAGTTTCCTTGCCCACAAACCTTATGCCAAGAGCATTAATGAGCCGTCCAAGTGACCTGTTTTTACTTTCCTGTATGGAATTTATTGTATTCAAAGCAGACTTTTCCGCCATTCTTTCAAGAGAAAGAATATCTTCTACTGTTAAATTATAGAGATCAGAAGGATCATTAACAAGATTCTTTTCTATAAACTGGTTAATAAGAGATTCACCAACACCGTCTATATCCATTGCCTCCTTGCTGACCCAGTGTTCAAGTCTTCCTCTTAATTGGGCGCTGCATCCTGTTACATTCGGGCAGTAATAGATTACTTCATTTTCTTTTCTTTTAAGCGGAGTTTCACAAACCGGACATCGTTCAGGGAATTTAAATGGCATGCTGTCTTCTTTTCTCTGAGACAAGTCAACTCCTATTACCTTTGGGATAATTTCTGCTGCCTTTTTTACGTTAACCTTATCACCTATTCTTAAACCCAGCCTTTCAATTTCATCTGCATTATGCAGGCTGGCTCTGGAAACAGTTGTACCTGCCAGTTTTACAGGATGGAGAATTGCAACAGGTGTAACCGCTCCTGTTCTTCCTACACTTATTTCTATATCTTCCAGAGTTGTTAATGCTTCTTCTGGCGGAAATTTAAAAGCGATCGCCCATCTTGGACTTCTGGCTGTAAATCCTAATTCCTGCTGTTTTGCTAAATCATTGACTTTAATTACAACTCCGTCCGTTGCATAATCAAGGTCAAATCTTTTTTCTTCCCAGTCTTTGCAGTACTGAAACGCTTCATCAATACTTTTGCAGAGTTTACTTGTAGAATTGACTTTAAATCCCATCTTTCTGAATATTTGGAGTGTTTCCCAGTGAGTTTTCGGGAGTTCTCCTTCCAGACCCAAAATTACTCCTCCATAAGTAAAGATAGACAGGTCTCTTTCAGCCGTAACTTTTGGGTCAAGCTGCCTGACAGACCCGCTGCCTGCGTTTCGTGGGTTTGCAAATTCAGGCTCACCATGATCTCTTCGTTTTGCGTTAAGTTTTTCAAAGGAAAGTTTCGGCATGAAAACTTCTCCTCTTGCATCAACCAGATCAGGAATTTTGCCGTCAGGAGAGAAAAGTTTTAAAGGGATGCTTTTTATGGCTCTAAGATTTCTGGTAATGTCTTCCCCTACAAGTCCATTACCTCTTGTTGCACCTCTTGCAAAGATACCGTTCTCATAGGTTAACGCTATTGCAAGCCCGTCAATCTTAAGTTCACACACAAATTCTATTTTTTCATTTTCAGGAAAATATTTTTTTACCCGTTCAGCCCATTCCCTGAGTTCTTCATCAGAATTTGCATTATCCAGACTGTAAAGGCGAAATTTATGCTTAACCTGGTCAAATTTTTCTGATACTTCTGCACCCACTCTCTGTGTAGGGCTATCAGATGTTATAAACTGAGGATATGCCTTCTCAAGTTCTTTTAATTCATTCATAAGTCTGTCATATTCTGAGTCAGGTACTTCTGGCGCATCTTGGACATAGTAAAGATAATTATGATAATTAATTCTGTCCCTTAATTCCTGAATTTTTTCAGGTATGTCAAACAAATTGAGATTCTGCATAACCTTCCTTTTTGGTAATAAGGACAGCGGAAAAAATTCTTCGGTGACGCGAAGGCGGCGGCTAAGAATTTTTGTAGGCTGCTTCTTGTCTATCAAAATTTCACAAGTAATAAAAAATGCGTAAGTATTTTTTATTACTTCCTTAAAAATTTTACGAGATAATTTTACAATAAAAAAACCCTTTGCCAAACTTATACGAACGAGCTTTAAAAAAAGTAAAACTGACCGTTTCACTTTTTTAACGCTCCCGCTCCGCACATGAATGAGTTACGCGAGCCAAATCGAAAGCTCATCGCTTCCGCTGTGTCTCGCTGCACTCCCGCTCCGCACATACCAATTTCAGACTTTTTGCTATTTTACTTCATTAATTGCAACTTGGTATGAGAAAGTAATAAAAAATTCTGGTGCTCGTAATGACATTTTGGTAGATAGGTATGCCTATCTTACAACAAGTTTACAGCTGATTCTAAAATATCTTTAGAATATTTATCTGCCAGAATCCAGCTTTTTATTTCATTTTCGGGGATTTCCAAAACGGTTGACAGTTTTGTTAAAACAGTTTTGGAAACAGATCCTTTTCCTGTAAGCATTTTATTTACAGAGCTCTGGTCATATTTTGCAAGTTTGCTTAGTTGAGTTCTGGACAAGTTTCTATTTTGCAGGATTTCATCAATTTTTGCAGTCAGGATTAATTTATCAGCGTTTTTGGATTCTTTTTTAGCTTGAATTGCAAGTTCTAGAACTTCTTTAGGATATTTATCCGCCAGAATCCAGCTTTCAAATTCTTCTCTGGATATTTCTAAAACAGGCAGAATTTTTTCCTTAAATTTATCAGAAAATGATATCTCTCCTCTTGCCATTTGATTTAAAGCACTTTCGTTACAACCAGTCATTTTGCTTAATTTGTATCGAGTTAAATCTTTAGATTTTAAAATAGTGTCTATTTTACTTGCAATTAAAGACATATTCCCTTTTCTCAAAAAAATTAATTACGGTAGTTAAATTTCCCTTGACATTTCTTTTCACATGAGATATAGTGATTAAGGTTCAGATAAGAATTGAGACTTACCCTAAATTTAAGTGGAAGATACCTATCCTATCCTTAACTTACCAATGGGAGAGAGAGCATAGGCTATTTCCACTGCCGGGGTCTGAATATTCTCAAGTTCAGGCTCCGGCCCCCTCTTTATATTATTATTTCCCTGTTAAAAACATAAAAACAGGGAGGGTTTTTGTTCAGTTTTAATTTTATCATAAATGGGCTTTTTATATGAATAAGAAAGAAAAAGAAGAAATTTTAAGAGAACGTCTTACTATCCTCGTAAACTGCATTGAAGTTGCAAAGTTTTCTATTGATTCCGCTCTAAATGCCCTTGCTTCTCTCGACGATCTTAACGACATTATTCACCACTGGGGCAAGTACAAGGATATTTTAAATACTGATTCCGAGAACAAGAATTTACTTTAATATATACAGCAAAATTCCTGGAATAACTTTTATTATTTCTAACAAAAAAGATTAATAAATACAGTTATACTGAGAGATAAAAATTGAAAACCCATTCTGGTATAAACAATGCGCAGAAACATATTGTCATATAAAAAATAAAATTTTACTACTTTATTGTTCATAAAAATATCGTAAGTCAAGCAGTATAAAAAAGGCTCTCGATTTGGAAAATAGACTTGTTTGTGGTACGATATTAAGTGAGTAATATTACAAAATAATTAATAAACAAACTATCCTTCGTGATAGGTATGTTGAGAGGAAATAAAATTGGCGCAACAAACATTTTTTGGGCATGGACGTATAGTTCCGGTTAATATTCAGGAAGAAATGAAACGTTGTTATATAGATTATGCAATGTCGGTTATTGTAGGCAGGGCTTTGCCGGATGTTAGAGACGGGCTGAAACCGGTTCACAGGCGCATACTTTTTGCTATGAACGAACTCGGTATGACACCGGATAAACCGTTTAAGAAATGTGCCCGTATAGTCGGGGAAGTTCTTGGTAAATATCACCCCCATGGTGATACTGCTGTATATGATGCTCTCGTCAGAATGGCACAGGATTTTTCTACAAGATACCAGACGGTTGATGGACATGGTAACTTTGGAAGTGTAGACGGAGACGGCGCTGCGGCCATGAGGTACACAGAAGCCAGAATGACACATATGTCAGTTTCCATGCTTACTGATATTGACTCAGATACTGTTGATTTTATACCGAATTTTGACGGCAGTTTGGAAGAACCATCCGTTCTTCCTGTTAGGCTTCCTATGCTCCTTTTGAACGGTTCAAGCGGTATTGCAGTTGGTATGGCGACAAATATTCCGCCGCATAATGCAAGTGAAATTATCGACGGAACAATTGCACTTATTGACAACCCTAATATTACGATTCCAGAATTAATGCAGTATGTTAAGGGACCTGATTTCCCAACTGCGGCAACAATAGTGGGATCAAACGGCATTAAATCTGCTTACGAAACAGGACGTGGCAGTGTCGTAATGAGAGCTGTTACAACTTTTGAAGAAATAGATGCAGGTCCGGGTCGTCATGATAGAACTGCAATAATTATTTCAGCTCTCCCTTATCAGGTAAATAAAGCCAGCTTGATTGAAAAAATTGCTGAGCTTGTAAAGGACAAAAAACTAGAAGGAATTAGTGACCTCAGGGATGAATCTGACAGAGATGGCATGAGAGTTGTAATAGAACTTAAGAGAGATGCAAAACCTGAAGTTGTAAAGAATAACCTGTATAAATACACAGCGATGCAGACATCTTTCGGTGTTAATATGCTTGCTCTTGTTCATAATCAACCGAGATTACTCAATCTTTATGAAGTTCTTAACGAATTTGTTGAACACAGGGTTGAAATTATAACCAGAAGAACAACCTTTGACCTTAAAAAAGCAAGGGCAAGAGCACATATACTGGCAGGTTTAATAATAGCTCTGGGCAATCTTGATGAAGTTATTGAAACAATTAAAAAATCTGCTTCAACAGATGTGGCACGAAGCGCTTTAATTTCAAAATTCGGACTTGATCTCGATCAGGCAAACGCAATACTTGAAATGCAATTAAGAAGATTAACAGGATTGGAACAGGAAAAAATCAATGCCGAACACCAGACGTTAAAAGAAAAAATAGCTGAATATATTGCTATTCTTGAAGACAGAAATAAAATACTTGCAATAATCAAAAAAGAACTTCTGGAAGACAGGGAAAAATTCGGCGATGAAAGAAAAACCATGATAATTCCTTTCCAGGATGAATTAAGCGTTGAAGATTTAACGCCGAATGTGCCTATGGCAATATTTATAACCAGCCATGGCTATATCAAGAGAATTCCTCTGGATACATTTGAAAGACAAAACAGGGCTACCAAAGGAAAAGGTGGCATAAAAACAAGAGAAGATGACGATGTGGCTCACTTCTTTACAGCAATGATGCACGATAAAGTACTTTTCTTCAGTAATAAGGGAACTGTGTACAGCTTGAACGTATACGACTTCCCTGAAGGCGGCAGAAGCGCAAAAGGCTTGCCGATCTTAAATCTGATACCTATTGAACAGAACGAAAATATAACCGCAGTAATACCTGTATCAGAATTTGCGGATAACAGATTCCTGATAATGCTGACTAAAAAAGGGTATATCAAGAGAATAGTACTTAATAATTTCAGCTCTATCAGAAAAAGCGGTATTATAGCAATAGGGCTTGATGATGACGATATTCTCGGATGGGTAAATCTTACCGAAGCAATAGATGAAGTTATTATCGGAACAAGCCACGGTATGGCAATCAGATTCCCTGCTTCAGACCTTAGACCACTTGGAAGAAGTGCAAGAGGTGTTACAGCCATTAAGCTCAGAACAGGAGATTCAATTGTAGGTTGCGATATAGTTCCTAAAAATCAATCAGCTGATGTGCTTATTGTTACGACTGACGGATATGGTAAAAGAAGTGCCGTATCAGAATTCAGACCTCAAAACAGAGGCGGAATAGGTCTTATTGCAACTAAATTCAAAAAGCCGACAAGTAGGGTAACAGCAATCACAATTGTCGATGAAAATGATGAAATCATGATCGTTTCTGCAAACGGTGTTGTAACAAGACAAAAAGCCGGAAATATCTCCAAACAGGGTAGAGCTGCAACGGGTGTATGTGTACAATCATTAATAGATGATGATTCAGTTGTTGCAGTAAATAAAATTGCACTGCCTGACGAGGGTGAAGAAATCAATATTGTAAAAACCCCGGAAGTACCGAATACAGATGCTTCAATAAGCCAAATTTCTTTGGCAATTGACGATAATAATTCAACAGGACAGGAATAAAAAAACTAAAAAAGCCGCCTCTTTTGGCGGTTTTTTTAGGTAATAAACACTAATCTCAATTTGTTATTTAATTTAAAAAAGATAAATTATTATGTTAAATCTTCTAGAAATAATTAAAAAAGCAGAAAATACAAACAACCTTGAAAAAGAAGAAATCATTTCACTACTTACAAGTTATGACAGTAATAATGAGCTGTTTAAAGCTGCAGATAGAGTTAGAAAAAAGTTTGTGGGAGATGAAGTTCATTTAAGGGGACTCATTGAATTTTCCAATATTTGCAGGCAAAACTGTCTATACTGCGGACTTAGGAGAGATAATAAAAATATTCAAAGGTATCGGCTTGAACCGGAAACTATTATAGAATTTGCCAAAAAAGCTGTTTCTTACGGGTATAAAACAGTTGTACTGCAATCTGGAGAAGATAGCTATTTTTCGATTGACAAGATGACACATATTATACGGGAAATAAAAAAGCTTGGAGTTGCAGTAACGCTCAGCATCGGAGAAAAAACAGAAGAAGAGTATAAAGCATACAAAGAAGCCGGTGCTGACAGATACCTTGTCAGGATAGAGACAACTGACAGAGAACTTTATACCAGAATGGATCCCGGCATGGATTTTGACAACAGGGTAAAATGTCTTGAACTTTTAAGAAAATATGGATATGAAGTTGGTACGGGCTGTCTTGTAGGGCTTCCCGGCCAGAGTATTGAATCTCTGGCTGATGATATTTTGTTTTTTAAAAGTATTGACGCTGACATGATAGGAATAGGCCCATTTATTCCAAATCATGATACGCCTCTTCGAGATGCTGATGGTGGATCTTTTGAATTGGCCTTAAAAGTCATGGCAATAACAAGACTTCTTTTGCCTGATATAAACATTCCCGCCACAACTGCAATGGAAACCATCAACCCAAATGGTAGAATAATTGCCCTCCAAAGCGGCGCAAACGTGGTTATGCCTAACGTAACAGAAGGTGAATACAGAAAACTGTACGCAATTTACCCTGGAAAAATCTGTATAAACGATTCTCCTTCTAAATGTAAAGGCTGTATTACAGGTAAAATTGAAGAAATAGGTAGAACTATATCAGAAAAAGAAGGATTCAGACCCAAAAACTCATGTAACTGTTCCTGCAGAAACTGCCTCCAGAATGATGCGTAAACGAATTCTTATATTTAATTAGTATGCTTTGTTACGGCATGTTGTTAGGATTATAAAGCCTTTGGGTTGTACAGCCTTCACTTGTTGAAAGTGCACTGCTATTTGCCTGACATCCATTAGGAAGAGGAACATAAGTATCATGTTGAGTTCCATATGGTAGTATTAAGTAGTTACTATTACTATTTGGACGTACTACCCAAAACGAATAAAAATCTTTTCCAAACATGTTAGGACCTTTTTTCCCGTTTATATCAACATGAATAAAACCGCATGCATTTACGCCATAATTATTACAGCCTGTATATGATAAAAAATTCATAATGAGTCCGTTACTTAATATAGCAGCTGGTACATCACTACATGTTGGACTGTTTGAAAATCCACCTTTATAATATTTATAATTTGTCGGACAAAATATATTTGCGACTGTATCAGTTTTAACACAGGTCATTACACTGCAAAAATCGTTTCTGAATGCTAGATGATTGCCATTTCCAACATTAACAACTCCACCATTATTAACTTGAATCATTTTAATAGCATTTGATAAATCAGCAAAGACTTTCTTTATTCCCTGATTATATTCCGTCTCATTTGTATCGTTGATTATTGCAGGTACAAACATTGAAGCAACTACTCCAATAACTAATAATGTTATTAATACTTCTGCAAGGGTAAAACCTTTTTTTGAGCTATACATTTTATCTCTTTTTTAACAAGTTAAATATTGCTAAATTATATTAGATTTACCTTTTGAATTTATTGTTTTTATTCTATCAATAAATTTAATAATGAGCAATTTTACTTGTTATTATTTAATGTTTATAGCAGACCTTTTCTTTTGAGTTCAAGTTGATACCTGAAAGTTTTCTTTATAATTCTTTCGATAGAATTTGGATCAAGATCAATGAAAGCAAAGCCGTTTATGTATCTTACTTTTCTTCCTGCGATAATCTGATGTGTGCTATATATGTGTTCACATTTTGATGTTATAGGTTCATCAATTCCGTCATCAAGATAAAATTTATATTCAATATCATAATAATTCTTGAACGGTTCGTCTGAAAAATAGCTAAATCCTTTAGCACTTAAGTCATTTGTGGTTATAGTAAATTCTCTTTTTATTGTTTTTGCCCTGTCTTCGTAAACAACCATAGACACTTCAATATTTAATGGAACCCGGAAGTATTCCCGCCTCTGAATATTGTAATTGTTAAGAGGAAAACTTATCCATAAACCCGGTGTAGATGATATTTCCTTGCCTATGACATTACTCTCCCCAAGAAATACTCCTTCTTTGGAAGATATTAAAATGTTAATTGGCTGAAAATCAGGCAAATTAACATTTTTTCCGTTATAAGTAGGTATATCAATTAAAATACGTTCTTCGTCTACACTTTTAATGTAGCTTTTTAAAGATAGTGAAAATCCGCTTTCATCTTTATATTCGATGTCTATTTTAGTCAACTCTTTAATAAAATCATAAATATCAGCCATAAAATCCAACCCCAAAATTAGTCAAGTAAATCCTCAAGTGCTTTTGCGTTTTTCTCATTCAGTTCTTTGTTAAAAGATATATTTCTTCTAAGATAAGTTCTCAAAGCTTCTCTTATTAGCTCGCTTCTTGTTCTTTGCTCTGCTACAGCACAGCTGTCAACCTTATTTAAAAATTCATCCGGCATTGAAATCAAAACTTTGGCCATTATAATCCTCCGAAATGGATAAAACACATTTTAGATAATTATTATATCATTTTTTATTGTACTAAGAAACAATTCTGAAAAACCAGGTTTTTTAAATACATATGAAAATAACATTAAATAAGAACTGTTCGGATTAGTTAAACAATTTTAATTCACTCATGAACATTTCTTTAATCATTTCCATATTAATATTAGCCTTTTTTATCCTTGCAATTGAGGTTATAATGCCTGCATCAAGCCCGCAGGGATTTATCTTTGAAAAGTAAGAAAGATCAGTGTTAACATTTAGCGCAAAGCCATGCATTGTTATACCTTTTTTTACCCCGATCCCGATAGATGCAATTTTTTTATCTTCAACCCAGACCCCTGTCAGGCCATCAATTTTACAGGCATTAATATCTATTTTTTTTAAGGTATTTATAATTAATAATTCTATATGCCTTAAAAAATCGTGTACGTCAAATTTACTTGATTTTAAGTCAAGTATTATATAGCCTATTAGCTGTCCAGGGCCATGATAGGTTATATCGCCGCCCCTGTTAGTAATGGTTATAGGGATATTTTTATCAAGAATATTCCTTGCGTCAGCGCATTTTCCCGTTGTAAAAACATGATTATGTTCCATTAAAAGGAAATAATCAGTTTTTAAGCCATTTTGTTTTAAGAAAACAAGTTTATTCTGGTAATCAAGCGCTTTGTTAAAGTCTATTAATCCTAAATTTTCAATTTTAAACATTATTTTGTAATATTATCCGGATTTTCCAGAATATCTTTTAAATCCTTTAGAAATATGGCTGCATCTGCACCATTAACTATTCTATGATCGGCAGAGAGAGTTATATTAATAATATACCCGATAACAATTTCATCGTTTTTTACTACAGGCTTTTTAAATATGGCACTCACGGCAAGTCCGGCTGCTTCCGGCGGATTAATTATGGCAGAAAATTCTTTTACTCCGTACATTCCCATATTAGAGATAGAAAATGTTCCGCCTGTCATATTTTCAGGTTTTAATTTGTTATTTTTAACCCTGTCTTTAATAATTTTCATCTCGGCAGATATTTCTTCAAGGCTTTTTTTATCGCAGTCATGGACTACGGGAACTAATAAGCCGTCTTCTGTAGCAAATGCTATGCCTATGTTGATATTTTGCCTGAGTTCAATATGATCCTGTTCAAAGGATGAATTAAAGATAGGATGAACCTTTAATGCCAGTGCAGCAGCTTTTATAAATATATCGTTATAGGTTATGTTTTTAGTTTTATCAAGATTGTTGTAAAAATTAACCAGTCTGTCTGCATCTACTTCGTAAGTCACATAAAAATGCGGAATTTCTTTTTTACTCCGGCTCATTCTGTCTGCAATAGTTTGCTTCATGCGTGATAAAGGCTTTTCACCTGTTTTTTCTTCCTGAGCAGTTTCAGGCTTTTTCATATATTCGTAGATATCACTTTCCCTGATTCGTCCACCCGGTCCTGAACCTTTTACATCTGAGAGATCAATATGTTCTTTTTCAGCCATTTTTCTTGCAAGAGGAGAAGCTTTTATCTGTATTTTTTCAGGCTTGTATTCATGTTTAGGAATTTCCCTTTCTTCCGGTTTTTCCGGTTTTTCTTCTTTTTTAACTTCTTCAGCTTTAATTTCTTCCGGCAGTTTTTGTGTTCTTTTGCCGTTCAATAAAGCTATTGGGTCTCCAACTTTTGCTTTTTGACCTTCTGTAACTAGTATATCCGATATTACACCTGAATCAACAGCTTCAATTTCCATATTGGCCTTATCTGTTTCAACTTCTGCAATAATTTCGCCTTTATTTATTCTGTCGTTTACTTTTTTATGCCAGCTCAGTATTTTACCATCGGCCATTGTTTCGCTGAGTCTTGGCATGGTTATTTCTTTTGTCATGGTTGTGTTACCTGTAAAAGTTCTAATGCTGCATCTATAATATCTTTTTTATGGGGTAAAGCTGTCTGTTCAAGCACTTTATTATACGGCATAGGAGTATCAAGGGCAGAAATTCTCACAACAGGCGCATCAAGATAGTCTGAACAGTTTTCCGAAATAAGGCAGGAGATCTCTGCCGCAGCGCTTCCTGTTTTCCATGCTTCATTAACTACAATAGCAAGCCCTGTTTTTCTGACTGAATCAAAAATAGTTTTTGTATCCAGCGGATTAAGGCATCTTAAGTCTATTATCTCAGCTTCCACATTGCTTTTTTCAAGCTCCTTCGCTGCCTCAAGACAATCAAGCACCGTTTTTGAATAAGATATAATCGTTACATCTTCCCCGTTTCTGATAACATTTGCTTTTCCAAGCGGGACAATGTAGTCTCCTGGTGGAACATCGCCGCTTGTAGAATAAAGCCCCTGATCTTCAAGAAATATTACAGGGTTATCGTCTCTGATAGATGCCTTTAAAAGTCCTTTTGCATCGGCAGGAGTTGAGGGTAAAGCCACTCTTAAACCGGGACAATGCAGAAAATAAGCTTCAAGATGTTGAGAATGTTGTGCTCCAAGTTGTTTGCCTGCTCCCTGTGCTGCTCTGATAACCATAGGAACTTTAGCCTGTCCGGCAAACATATAATGGATCTTTGCGGCATGATTTGCTATCTGGTCCATAGCAAGCAGTGAAAAGTTAACTGTCATCATTTCTGCAACAGGTCTCATTCCGCCCATTGCTGACCCTATTGCTGATCCAATAATTATTTCTTCAGAAATAGGAGTATCTTTAACTCTTTTATCGCCAAATTCGGCAAGTAATCCCTGCGTAACCTTGTATGCACCCTGATAGTAAGCAACTTCTTCTCCAAGAATTATTACTTTTTCATCTTTTCTCATTTCTTCCTTGAGTGCCTGATTAAGGGCTTCTCTATATGTCATCTCTACCATATAGCATCCTATTCTGCATATACAAATTCGGTTAATAAACTTAAATCAGGATTTGGACTATTTTCTGCAAATTCAACAGCATCTTTTATTTCCATTTCAACGCTGTTCTGGATATTTTTTAATTCATCCGGTTCAAATACACCTGTTTCAACAAAATATTTTGCAAAATTCGTTATAGGGTCACGTTCTTTCCATATTTCTTCTTCTTCAAGAGTTCTGTACCTTCCAGGGTCAGCCATGGAATGAGCTCTGTACCTGTAAGTTTTCAGTTCTAACAAATAAGGGCTGTTTCCCTGTCGGACTTTTTTTGCGGCTTGTGTTGCTGCTTCTTTAACTTCCAAAACATCCATTCCGTTTGCACATTCTCCGGGAATATCATAGGCTTCTGCTCTTTTATAAACATCTGTAACGGCAGACGATCTCATAATATCAGTACCCATTGCGTAAAGGTTATTTTCACAAATATAAAGAACAGGTAGATGCCATAATCTGGCGAGATTTAAACTTTCATGAAAGGCTCCTTCATTAACTGCACCGTCTCCAAAGAAGCAAGCACAGATTATATCTTCACACTTGTATTTAATTGCAAGACCAAGTCCGGTTGCAATAGGTATGCCGCCGCCAACAATTGCATAACCTCCCATAAATTTTAAACTCTGGTCAAAAAGATGCATTGAACCGCCTAACCCGTGGCATATGCCTGTATCTTTGCCAAAAAGTTCTGCCATAACAGCCCTTGAAGATGCTCCTTTTGCCAGCGCATGCCCATGATCTCTGTATGCGCTGACTACATAATCTTTATCGAACAGTGCCGACATAACGCCGACTGAAACAGCTTCCTCTCCGGTTGCAAGATGGGTAAATCCCGAAATTTTGCCTCTTAAATACATTTCAGCGGCAGTTTCTTCAAACCGTCTTATCAAATACATTTGCCTGTATAAATCTTCCAGTTCTGATTTTTCAAGACTTTTACGCATTTTCTAAACCAGTTCTATGTGGTCAGTTATAACGTTTTCACTTGTAAGAGTCCTGTGGACAGGGCATTTTTCTGCTATTTCCAGAAGACGGTTAAGCTGCTCATCACTTATATTGCCCTTGATTTTTATATCTCTTGTTATTTTATCCAGTTTTCCTGTTTTTGTCTCGCAGGTTTCGCAATCCTGGGCGTGTATTTTTTCGTGGGAAAGATCAATCTCAATATCCTGAATATCCCAGCCTTTTCTTCTTGCGTACATCAACATAGTCATTGATGTACAGGCACCGAGTGCCGCAAGCATTGTTTCATAGGGACTTGGTCCTCTGCCGTCTCCGCCGACATCTTTAGGCTCATCAAGAATTAGAACATTATCCCCCATTCTTGCTTCGTGCTGAAGATTTTTTTGATATTTAACCTGTACTTTTGCCATATCTTTAACTCATCATTTAAAAACAACATTACAGTTTAAAGGCAATTTTAAGAATTTTAATTAACCAGTAAATGAATAGAAAAGGTAATTGGAGAATTAGTATGATTGTTTATCATATTGAAAGACCAATTTACTTTAAAATCGGAAATTCATTTTGGGAGTTGTATACATCAAAATTTTATTCGTTAATTTCCTTACTTGCAAGTATAGCAGTTAATTTTTTAATGTCTTCTTTTTGCTTTTTAATAATATCAAAGAGATCATCAATAGATTGGTGTAAATCTGCGCTTATAGCATCGACAATGTCAATTTCAGGTAATTTTTTCATAACAAATAACCCCAATTTTTGTTAATTGTGATAACATAAACTTATAAACAAAAGGCCGGTTTTGTTCGTAAAGCCGTCTATTGAGTCAAATTCTTTGACCCAATAAATAGAGTTAGAAATAAAAACCCCGGAGCCTGAACAATTCAAGCCCCGGTTACGGATAAGTCCTTTTTTATTTCAGGATTATCAAAAGAGTACTGCTGACTGACCAACATTAAACATGTCGATTAATCATGCAACCAGATTGAACCTATTGTCTGGAATTCAGGGTCATTCTTTAAGGTACATCCAATATACATCAGTTTGAGAAATAAGTCAAGAAGAATTTTTGTCGGAGCTATAAAAATTTTGATATTAGCTGAAAAACTTAACAAAAAAATCAAAGAGAAAAATCTGTCACAATTAAAACTGGCAAAAATGATAGATTATGATGATGCGGGTCTTAATGCTATGATTCTTGGGAAAAGACCAATTTCAGAATATGTCTTTGAAAGAATAATACCAATACTGGAAATTTCTGCCGATGAGATAAATAGCTGGATTTTAGCAGACAAATATTCAAAAGAAGTTCTTAAACTTGCACTGAAAACTAAAAGAAGCAGTAAAATGGATTGTCAGCCCATCAAAAAAATACTGACAATGAAACTTGATGAAATATTGCAATCAAAAAATCTTTCCAGAACAGCATTAAGCAAACTAACAGGAAATTCCCAAAGCGGTCTGAATCGTGCAATCACAGGCAAAGAAACACTTTCAAAAAAACTGATGAAAAAAATCTCAACAGTGCTGGAAATTCCCGAAAACGAAATCCAAAGCTGGGTCATAGCAGACAAATACCCGTTAAAAGTCCTGGAATTGGCTGTTAATATAGAATAATTAACCGTGAGTTGGATCAAATTCTTTGTCCCAACAAAAACAGCCTGTATAAATTGCAATTTGTTAATGAATGAAATTTGAGAGTTTTATTTGTTGAGTTGAAATTCAACATGTAAAACTAGACTTCACGAAATTTATATATTTTGCCTTATTTTTAAGCAATTTTTTCTTTTTAAATGTTTTTATATATACATATTGACTAGAAAGGTTAAATTGTGAAAATTCAATCTGCTAAAAATTGTTATAATTCTGCAAACCCACAATTTTACGGAACAAATCCAACTGATAATTATCAGCTTACAGCAAATCCTGTGATCGAAAGACAACCTAAACAGGATAAGATTGATATATCTACAAAGAAAAGTAACAATAAAAAGAAATGGATAATTGGCGGAACAGTTGCTGCCGTGATTGGCGGAACTATTCTTTGGGTTCTGTCCAGAGGTAGATTTAAAGCAGCTAAAACAATTGAAGAAGCAGAACTGTTTGCCAAAAATGAATTTAACGTCGAAAAATTTAAGGTTGATGATTTAGAAGTTGCTAACTGGATTAATGAAGGCCTTTTTAATGTAAAAAAATATTCAAAAGGAAAATCGGTTATGCCCAAAGAAATATATTATGTAGATAAAGTTTTAAGTGATGCCGGCGATAGAACAGGAGCAGCTTCTTATTATAAAGGAATTTTAAAAATCAGTAAAGAAAATTGGCAAGAATGTGTTACAACAATGTAAAAATTTCCGGTTTTTTGCAAAGTTAAAATTTCCTCTTTGGAGAGTCAGTTTTATTATTCCACCTTCTCCAAGGATGACTTAGAGAAGGGATATTTGTTACTTCTTTTCTTG
>Ga0074193_1000894_pt1 | contig 38110 bp, 26 predicted proteins | sample EPASupsiteHSE605_FD_64523 | JGI IMG/M metagenome (GOLD analysis project Ga0074193, IMG submission 64523) | Bioremediated contaminated groundwater from EPA Superfund site, New Mexico - Sample HSE6-05 | ecosystem: Environmental > Aquatic > Deep subsurface > Groundwater > Contaminated ... | reverse complement strand
ACAAATATTCAACAACACTCAAATGACCATTTCGAGCTGACAAATGAAGAGCAGTATCCCCTGAGGAATTTTTGGAATTGATATCAACTCCATGATTCAATAAATATTCAACAACACTCAAATGGCCATTTTCAGATGATAAATGAAGAGCAGTATCCCCTGAGGAATTTTTGGAATTGATATCAACTCCATGATTCACAAAACATTCAAGAATACTCAAATGACCATTTCGAGCTGATAAATGAAGTGAATTGTATCCAGATGAATTCTTGATATTGATATCACATCCATGATTCAACAAATATTCAACAATGCTAAGATGACCATTTTCAGATGATATATGAAGAGCAGTATCCCCTGAGGAATTTTTGGAATTGATATCAACTCCATGATTCAACAAATATTCAACAATGCTAAGATGGCCACTTTCGGATGAAAAATGGATAAGTAATTGACCATTCGATCTGGTATTAATACTGAAACCATTTCCATTAAGATCAACTATTGTTTGAAGATCACCTTTCTTTGATGCTTCAATGGCTCTCTCACTTTGTTGATGAATTTTATTGAGAAATTGAACTACTAAGTTCTTATTGTGCTTTCTAGCTGATTCAATGGGAATCTCTTTTGATTTATTTTGCAGATTTATATCTGCTCCATGTCGTAAAAGACATTCAACAATACTCAAATGACCATTTCTTGCTGACCAATGAAGATAACTCTCATTATTGATTCCATCTTGGAAATCACATCCATGATTCAACAAATATTCAACAACCCCAATATGATTATTTTCAGATGATAAATGAAGTGAAGTATATCCAGATGAATTCTTGCTATTGATATCACATCCATGATTCAACAAATATTCAACAATACAAAGATGACCATTTTGAGCTGACAAATGAAGTGAAGTATATCCAGATGAATTCTTGCTATTGATATCACATCCATGATTCAACAAATATTCAACAATACAAAGATGACCATTTTGAGCTGACAAATGAAGTGATGCATATCCAGATGAATTCTTGTTATTGATATCACATCCATGATTCAACAAATATTCAACAATACTCAAATGACCATTTCTTGCTGACCAATGAAAATAACTCTCATTATTGATTCCATCTTGGAAATCACATCCATGATTCAATAAATATTCAACAACACAAAGATGACCATTTCGAGCTGACAAATGAAGTGATGTATATCCAGATGAATTCTTGCTATTGATATCACATCCATGATTCAATAAATTTTCAACAACACAAAGATGACCATTTTGAGCTGACCAATGAAGATAACTCTCATTATTGATTCCATCTTGGAAATCACATCCATGATTCAATAAATATTCAACAACACAAAGATGACCATTTCGAGCTGACAAATGAAGTGATGTATATCCAGATGAATTCTTGCTATTGATATCACATCCATGATTCAACAAATATTCAACAACACTCAAATGACCATTTTGAGCTGACAAATGAAGAGCAGTATCCCCTGAGGAATTTTTAGAATTGATATCAACCCCATTTTCAGTTAAATATATTACAAATGATAATCTAAATGAGTTGATTGCCCAAAACAGATTGTTTTCTAAAAATTGAAATGTTTCATCACATTGATGGAAGATTTCAGTAGATCCACCAAAAACAACTGAGGACATAACCCTGTTATTTACCCTATGTCCATTTAATAAAAGATGCTTAAAACAATTGATTGAACCAAAAAATGCCGAAACTGATAAAAAATCAACTGAATCTGGTTTTCTGCTCCATTCAAAAGGACTCCATTTACATTTTCCATGATAAAGTTCATAATTGTTCCGTAATGTTGAAATATCATCATACTTAAGTGTGTATTCAATAGTTGATGGAATAAACCCAAATTCTATTAATTGATCAAGATAATCATTGTTTTCACTTATATATTCAATTATATCATACGGTAAATCTATGAATAATTCTTCAAAATTACCAAACCCTGTTTTAAAATAGTAATATAGTAAGTAGTTATCTATTCTTTTTTTAGAATCAAAGATATCCTTTAGTGTATAAACATTCTTCTTATATAGTTTGTATAGTAAAATAGGACATTTTTGTGATTTTAATAAGAATTTTGTTTTAAATTGATGATTTTCACACATACTATAACATAGATCAGTAATAAAATCAATTTCTAAAGGTCGTATAGTTGGAAATAACAAAAATTGACGGATAAGATAATCAATATCTAGGTTCTTATAATCAAAATGTGTGTGATCTTCAAATAGAAAAAGTTCAAATTCAAGTTGTTCTTTCATTAAAATGAAAAGTGAAAACTAAAGACAAAAAATTTAGTCAACAAAAGTGTTCTGAACCTCATTGTTTTAGTTTTTAAGTCTAGGGATATTCATTGTGAACTCTATTAATAACAAACTATTGTGTTTTGGTTAAAAAAATGAACCAAGTTTAAAAAGATCCAATTATTGATTGTTGTGGATTTCAGAAACAGTTCACCACCTCAATATGAATGATAAGTATTAATTAATACGATTGATTGTTCATTTGATGGATTATTACTTATGATATTCGAGTTTATATTGTTAGGTTATTGAACTGTTGAGAACAATTTCCTCCCTTTAGCCAGTTTTCCTTAGAGATCTCTTTTCATTATGTTGTGAAAATATTAAAAGCTACATATAATGTTAGACCAATTTATCTAATTGGTCTGATTTTCTTATATAGGCTCAACAAATATTATATAATTGAATTATTGATGGATATTCATATCTTTGTCATCTCTAATTCATTTTTAATTACTATTTTCGAAAAGTTATTGAGAATTTAGAGTTTTTTAAGGTGGAAAAATGGGAGTCAATAATTTATGGAGATTTCATTCCTAGTAAAAGCGAAATCGATAGTATTATTGATTATGGATTTTTGTCAAATGCCTTTTAGGATTCTCTTTTCATGGACTCAATATTTACATGTTTTTGCAATTATGCACAATCTCCCTTTAAATCATGAGATAACATTATAAATAATTCCATGATGGAACAATTTTTATGATGTTTAGTTATTAATAGAGATTTAATATACAAATTGGAGAATCCTAGAATGAAATGATTACAAACACACACATGGAGCTATGGTTTGATAAATAAAAAAATAACTAAGTTAATCTTGCTGATCATATTTTGATGATGTGTAAGGACATTCAAAAACTCACAAAGAAATGTTAGGTAAGAAATAATATTTTAGTATTTAAATAACTTGCTTGTTTTTAATAGAAAGTACTTTGGTATCAAGGTGAATGGGATTTAGAGAAAATCAAGATCAAAAGGAATGAATTTTTCCCTGTATATCCACGATAAAGTGTAAATGATAATAGCTATAAAATATGAAACCCATTTGTGTTTGAAATAACAAATTGAAATCGAACATATAGTATACAAACTTACCCAACAATTATAGATTCGCAAAGTAATAGTATTATGGTTGATTGGAGTCCATGGATATAGTATCGACAAAGATATAACAGTATTGATGATAATAAACATTTGAAGCTTCCTATGTTGCAAAAATGGAGAGAATAAAAAGCCAACAATGATTGGTATAAATATTGGCATTTTCCATTGCAATAATGTGAATTCTTCAATGATATCTCGTAATGTATATGAAACTTCAGATGAAGCACTAGTGCCAAAAGCTAATTCAATCATATACCAGATAATCCAAAAGACAAACACAATTAACACAACCAAACCAATCATACCCAAATTTAGTTTTGAATGACAATATACTGACACCAATGAAGAAATAATCCAAGAAAAGAAATATACAAAAGACTCAGATAGAAAATACCTGGATACCATATATGGGAATAGTGATAATATTAAGAAGATCCACCACTTGAGAGACAAAAAAACAATTTCTTCAATAAAAAGCCTTAAGGATAAATAAATAAATATTAAATTGGCTAGTAATTGTATTGAAAGCAATGGATTATGCGAAATAATTGATGAAAAACCTTCATCCATCAAAGGTATCACACATAACATAATATTAACATCATAATTATTCGATACATGATTTATAACCAAAAATATGCTAAACAATAGAATAGAATCCCATAAATAACCAGATTGTTCAAAAATTGAGCCAATATTGCGATATTGATCCCCAAATATATTCTTTTTCATCAAATCAGAGTTAAAAAAGCCAAATTTATATATTGCCACCTTAATTATAAGTGAGATCATCAAGAAAGGGCCGGTTTTTCTGGCAATTTCCATAGATTTACTTAAAATTACTCTATAAAGCGCAATTTTCGATATTTCAGGTTTTGAAGACGCTTTTACTATCTCTTTGGCACCTGAGCTTCTCCTATTTTTGCTCTTCATTTCTAAAATTTAGTTCAATATTAATACCTTATTCTCACCAGCTCTTGAATCATTCGGATAATTATGTTAAAAGGATTTTCATGTTTAAAAAAATGGATCATCTAGTTGAATTTGAAAATTGTTTGTTTAACAATGAACCTTTAGTTTATAAATTCGATATTGCTGATATTGATTTTTTGGTGGATCGATTGGTTCTTTTTCCTTGTCTTCGCCCATTATGTCTTGAGAAAGCCATATCAATCTCAAGTGATTTTTGCCAAAATAACAAATTTCGACAAATACTATTAGAGAAATCTGTCCAAATCTGTCCAGTTCTTATATTCAGGCTCAGCAAATTGGGATATTATTGTATTAATGATGTCTATCAATATCTTGATCAGCCCCCATTCGTTTTAAGTTACTATTTTCGAAAAGATATTGATAATTCAGAGCTTTTTAAGGTGGAAAAATGGGAGACAACAGTTTTTGAAGATTATTTTGTTCCTAGTGAAAGCGAAATCGATAGTATTATTGATTATGGCTTTTTGCCAAATACCTTTGAGTATTGTCTAAAATATGATGATATCATTGTATTTAAAGAAATTTTTCGCAATGATGGAAAGAAAGCTAAATGGAGCCCTTTTGAATGGAGTAGAAAACCAAAAAGCCTTGATTTATTATCATTTTCTGGTTTTTTTGGATCTTTGCAATGTTTCAAGTTTTTATTAATTAATGGTTTTCAAATTAATGATGATATTCGGTCAAATGTAATATGTAGTGGAAATTATGATATTTATTATATTTGCAATCAAGTCAACACAGAAATCTATATGCAAACATGCTTAGCCTCTGAATTCTGTAGACTAGATATGCTCGAGTTTTTAATAAGCAAAGATGCTTTATTGGTTAACAAGAATAACAACTTTCTTCTTCATATCGCCTCAGAGAATGGCCATTTAAGTATTGTTCACTATCTTGTCACTCATGGAGCTGACGTTGATAAAAAAGAACCAAATGATATGAGCTATTGTTTTGAAATACTCCTCTTTATTTAGCTGTTGAGGAGTGTCATCTTCATGTGGTAAAGTATTTAATACAACAAGGATCAAATATTAACAATAGAAACAATATTGACCACATTTTTTGTTTTTATTAACCCCTCTTCATATTGCTTCTCAATATGGTTATCTAAGTATTGTTGAATTATTATATAATAATGGTGCAGATATTAATCCCAAGGGTATGAATGCTTCTGGGTCTATTTTTATCAGACTCCTCTACATAATTCAGCAGAATATGGTCATTATATGGTCTCAGAGTTCTTATTAAAATCCGGAGCCGAAATAAATGCGAAGAATATTAATGGAGAATGAGAGATTTTGGACAAAATCCTCTTCATCTGGCTTCAATAAATGGACATCTGAGAACCGTAAATGTTTTGATTGATATGGGATCTGAACTAGATTCAACATCTTCGACAGTTCAAATAATGACTCCAACCAAACTCCTCTTCATTTAGCAGCTTTAGAAGGCCATTTAGATGTTGTGATGCTTTTAATTCAACAAGGAGCAAATATCAACTCACTAAATACATCAAATGAAACCCCATTACATTATGCTTCGAGACAAGGGCATTTAGATATAATTGAGTATCTTATCAAAATTGGTGCTAATATCTTTCAAAAAACTTCAAACATCATATTTTGATTGTTTCGTTTTCTCCTCTCCATTTCGCTTCTCAAGAAGGCCATCTTAATGTTGTTGAGTATTGTATTAAAGCTGGTGCTAATATTAATGATCAAACCTCAAGAGAATTCCAATATGATATGGCTGGACTCCACTCCATTTAGCATCCAGGGATGGACATTTTGATATTGTGAAGTATCTTGTGGAAAAGGGTGCAGACATTAATATTCAAGACAAAAACGGAAAGATACCTTATCAAAGCGCGATATGCGACGGTTTTACTGAAATAGGCATTTTCCTCAAAGAAATAGAACACAAGATGTTTGAACCAGGAACCAACGATAAATGATGGATATGTTTGCTGGCAATCAAAAAACTAAGATGAAATATTTCACAAAGTTTTTAGATCAAAAAAACAGAATTGTTGGCATATGCTGAAAATTTGAATGCCCCTTTCTTTGGGAGACATATTTAGTACAAGAATAACAGACTTTAGTATCCCCCAACATATTTGTAGTAATACACATAAATGTTCTTAAAGAATAAAATGAATAGCCTTGCTGATTGATTAAGAATTATCATCTTGGATATTAGGAGCCAAAGTGTTAAGAAAAGACAGTAGTATTGAGAAGTTGAATATACAAACATTAATTCAATGTAAGTGTGATAATATTTTCTTTGATTTTCTTGATTAACCCAATTGCTTCTCATTGTGAGGTAAATTTTTTGTTTTATCCTCTTCATTTAGCTGAATATGCATATATTATGTATGTCAAATGGCTATATATTCATATAAATATGCTATTTCAAGAATGTGGGTCTTCTTTCATATTGCATATATGATATTGGAAGCTAAGAAAGCAAATACTTGATGAACAAAGGTTTCCATAAAGTACCCATGCGCTCATATATATGATCATTTTGCGATGACCAAACCTAGAACAAGCCCACTAATATGTCCAGGTAATGTAAAAAACCCAAATAACGTTTTATTTAAATACTTGTTTTGAAGTCTAAATCCAAGAAATCAGCTGTTTTTGATTCACAATACGTGATAGAATATTCCCAAGGTATGGATTACAACAATGTTGTTACATCAATGCTTCATGGTGTTGATATTGCATTGGTTGATCCTCAAATTTATCCATACCTTGTTTCTCCAATATATATATTTATTGATTCATATAGAGCCCAACATGATGATGATATGGTTAAAAAACTTGAGTTTTTTCTTAAGTATATTGAAGAGCAACCTCGAAAACAAGAGATTGCTGCCATATTATCTAAAACATTCCCAGATCCTCCTCCAAAACCTCCTGCTTTGACAGAAGATGAAGTAAGGACCATTGTTGATGGTATTTTGCAAACAGAAGATATTAAATATTTTAATGCTGATGAACTCGATCTTATTATTGCAGAAATACGCAAAAGGAGAGCGGATTACATCAAAGCAGGCGACTACCTAGGGGCACAAAGGTGCGAGCATTTTACTCGAGCAATCATGAACTATGGGCAGTTGGGCACTGTTGAACAAATGCAAGTTTCGAAAGCCGACGAAATCAAGATTAAATTGGACGAAGCACGCAATTCCTTGAACGAAATGAAGGCCAAATGGGAGCTGATGTATACTAATCTTCGGAAAGAAGCCAAAAATGATCTTATTTCTATAAATTCTCTTTTCGAAAAATCAATATCTGATCTCGAAAAGTTATATGAAGAAAAGCCTCAATCCTCTTTCGATAAACCATCGAATGAGCTTTTGCAATTAAGGAGTAAACAAACTGCAATGGTAGCATCAAAGCGCTATGCAGAAGCCGCAAAGATTAAAGATGAAGCAGATAATCTTGAAAAGGCTGAAAGGGAACAAAGAATAGAAAAATGGAAACAAAGTATCGATCATCGAATCAGTACCAAAGTGAAGGAACAGGAGAGAACAGTGTTAGCACGTAAGGATTACTGGAAGAGGGAGGAAGCTGCAATGGTCAGTCAAGCTAATAAAGAAGTTGAAAAAGCAGAAAAAGCAATTGCACATCTCGAGAAGAGCCTCAACAATGCAACACAAGCTCACCAACTTGCCAAAAACCTGAAAGAAGAGACTAAGAATGTTCCAAATGCTGTTCTCCCTCCTCTTAAGAGCACTGATAAGACTGTAGATGCTTTGGCATTCAGACAAAGAGCAATTCTCAATGCCCAAATCTACACTAGACCCAATGTGCATCCCCAATCCAAGAAATAGCTTGTTTCTAAAATCTTATTTACTATGTTGAAATCATGAGTGGGTTATGTACCTTTGCCAGCTTTCCTCGAGGCCAAAACAACCTCAATCAATCTCTTTTTCATATGGTTTTGGAGTAGGACTAACTAGCAAACAATTAGATGCATGATCACAAATAGACGGAATTCCCAATTCAGCTGATATTTCTAAAAGTTCTTGAGCATTTTCAGGATTAATAATCAACGATTTTCCATGAAGGAAACTAATAACTGATTGGAGAAGGTTCTTCTTGTCTTCATAAACCAATTCCATATATCCTATAGCTTTAGCTGAAGAATACCCTTCAAAAACTATATGAGCAGATTCAACAGCTGGAATAGGATTGCACGGATAAATTTTGCCTTTGTGTATGATTTGAAATGTAGGCTCAATGTTGGTCATCGACCTAAGCTTAGCAACATTTTCATCTTCTATCGCTAAATGAACCATTTGCATTTTTTATTATAATTATAGAATGAAACTCTGTTAAAAATGGTATTTCTGCATTATATTTTAATGAACAAATCCCCATTTTCTGTTTCTAGGGATGAAACACTTTCATATTACCCACCTGGGTGCTTTTTAAGTGATAATGATGAACTTTTTATACTATCTTCATTTAACTCTCAGCATATTTTGATAAAAAGTATTTCATCTGGTAATACTATTGGGATTATTGAATTGGATGGAAATCAGTATATGGATATTGCTTATTTGAATGGATGTGATGGGATTGTGTTATTAGTGCGGGACATGATATCACACGAGAACAGTGTGAGAATTCTATTGTATTGGCGTAAGTATTTAGAGGCAAATGGTGGAAAAATTAGAATACCCACAAGTCATATATACCCTCTTGATTGGATTTTTCCCCCATTGGACACAAGTATTTGTTCGATTATTAATCTGGCGACATTCCAAAAGCACCGCAATCCTGTATTCGAAGTGTATGATAATTCTATTTGTATAGTATCTGAAGTTATAATCCTTATATGGGATTTTTTCGAAAAGCCAGTTTTCAGGACTGCAATAGTGTTTCCCAAAACATCATCTCAGATACATTTTTCTTTTGCTGGTGACTATTTAGCAATTCTACCCAAAGATTATTTGTTTATTCTAAAAATAAGTAGCGCTATTAGCGAAAAACCTCGGCCTTTCACTCCAGGAATGCGATGTTTTTGTATATCAAATGAACTAGAAATAGACTATGGACTTATTAATGATACCAATAATTTTCTATTTGTTCCATATTATTTGAACCATCATAAGATTTTTGTTGATATCTTGTTTCAGTTTAGACCCCCTGGATATACAAACTCTATTCGTTTTCTCTCACATAAAACATTAGTAATTATTACTACAGAGGCTACCTTGGCTTGTGTTTATAACAGCTTTAATGTTAGTTACGATCCTGTATCCTTAGTACATTTTAATAATATTACACGAATTTCCTATAATAATAATTACACAGTTCTTAATTCTGATGACAAAGTTCATTATTTAGCCAATCCATCTAAGTATGATTTAGAGAGTTCTCTTTTCCCGATTCCAACATTCTGGTCTGAGAATATTTCCAGAGTTTTGTATATTCTAATGAACAAACATTATGAAATAATAATATCCAAAGTCTCAGATAGCTTCCGTCTGAGGGTTTTTGATTTACCACATCCATCCAGAATTGTTGATGAATTAGTTTCTATAAAGAATGTTGATTCTAAGCTTCTTGTCTCTTTGTCATCTCCAGAAGATCCAAGGTATCTCTCTTTTGTGTTGTATCAAACTTTGGGTTCAAATCATGAGTTGTTTGTTTGGGGTTTAAATGATCCTCCATCCGTTTTTAGTGACCAAAACAAACTATTTAGTATTGTTGTCAGTCTTCCAACCAAATATATCAAAACTATTGTATTGAAACATGTGTTTCTGATTGAATACATAAAATATGTGACTCATAGGATTAATGGAAATCCAAGAATAACTGATATTTGTAATGAATTAACATTGTTTAATCAGATTTTTGCAGATTTATCTCATCCAGAAAACAATCATTTATTATTATTTAAAGCTATTTTGTATTCTTGTGAAGGAAACAATCTTCAAGCTACAGAGTTGTTAGAACAAATCCCTTTTGATTTCTTTTTTTCTATTGAAAAAGATACCATATCCATTCTATCAAACAATATGAATCCTTCAATTTTGGTGCAAATCAATCAACCTGAATTACCTAACACCAAATGGGAGCTTACAGAAAGATTAATGGCGCACTATTATAAAAACAAGGATTTTCAACAAGTATTCATACAAGCCCAATTAATGATTGACCATGATGTTCATTTTGAACAATGGAGCACCAAGCCTAATCTTATTTCTTGGATTAAAGGAACAGCATTGGATCAATTTATTGCTGGATTGTGTCTTCAATTTAATCCACAAATTAATGAGCCAGGAGTTTATTATAATATATATAATGGGATAAATCACATCCTTAGAGAGGAATATAGCAAGGCGATTAGGATATTTGGAAATCAAATCGACATTTTGGGTTTTATACGTAGTCTTAATAATGATATTAAAAAATTAGAGGTGGCTCTTCAGCAAATAGAAAATGAAGAAATACATATTTATATTCAACAGTTACTTATACTTCACACATCAATAACGAATCGAAAACCAGTAGATAATTGTCGCATTAGCGAAATACAAAAAAACTACAGTAGGCTTGAGAAATTGCTTTCTTAATCTTCAGGAATGGTAGATTGAGGAATATATTTTGGAGCAGGGATTGCTCTAACCATGTTGCCACTTACTCGAGTGATTGCTCCCTTTTTAGCCAATACATTCTTCATTTCTTCATATTGTTTGTGAATACTATCATATTTTTCTTTCCAATACTGGACATCATTGGAATAAACATCTAAATCTTTTTGAAAATCATCAGAAATCTGAGGAATAGAAATTCTTGATCCAATTCGAAACCTGTTTTTTATTTCGGTTAATTGTCTTTCCAAAGCCTCCTTTTTCTTCATTTTTTCTTCTATTAATTTAATTTTGATATCAATTTGTGATTCTAATTGACTTTGTTTAGAAATTAGAACGTCTTTTTCCTTAATCTTCGACCCTTCTCCTGTTGTATTTCTTCTCGCTCTCACAGCATTTATATTATCTTTCGTAATGGAGCTTGGGTCAATGAAATTTTTCCCAATTCTCCCTTTACTTCCCTTTTTTTCTAACCCAGAGCTAGGCAAACTTGGTATATAATCGCCAATATTAACCAATTCGAACAAAACATTGTCTTTGGCTTCAACGTATGATAAAGCGCTCGATAATAACTCAGAGAGAGTTGGTTCTGTTGGGGATTTTGTCATTACTACTTTTGTGGCCGTTTAAAAATCTTAGGATTTAGATCAACATGAAAAACGAAGCGTATTATGGTAATAACGAGGTAATTGATGATGAATTATCGTTCAGAGATGAATTTATACGAGAAGAGCTCGGAAGAGCTAATAAGATCATTCAAGATTATATAATTAATTCTCCCAAAATTGAAGATCTGGTTAATAGTGTGAATGATTATCGAAAAAAAAATTCTGAGTTGGAGATGAATAATGAAAATCTTAGTATGAGACTTCAACAGTCTCAAGTTCATAACAGAAAACTTCATGAGTCAATAAAGAAATGCAAACAGAACCTTATTGATCAAGCTAAATTGGTTAAAAATTCAAAAGAAAAGGAAATGAATATAATGAAAGACGAATACGAGAATAAATTGAAAAAAATGGATATGGATATACATACATTTCTTGAACGAATGTCAATGAATCTAAGGAAACCTTTTCATTCAATGGATGAGGTTTCTGAATTCGTTAACCTTCATAGTGTAATGTCCTCTAAAGAAAGAGAAGAGGTTGAATTGAAATTACAGAAAAGAGTTGAAAAACAAAAACATCAAATTATTGAGCTCAGAGAATGCATTAATCAAAGAGATTTTATTATTAAAGATCTCGAAGATAATGCCGAAGACAGGGTTGTCGTGAAGTGCAGAAATTGTTTTTCGATGGAACAAGAGTTGTTTAAGTTGCGATCAGAGATATCAATTCAAGAAAGGAAGATCATTGAATTGAACAATGAGAAAGATTTATTGAGAAATGAAATTTCAAGAATGAAAGAAACACAATCCTGTTTTATGATTGAAAAATATCAACCAATGGAGACTAAACTTGAACAATTAAACTCAGATTATGAAAAACTTGGAAAAACATATAAAAAAGTGACTTCTTCGAGAGACGAATTTGAAGAAGGATTTCGAAAAATATCGGGAAAATACAAATCATTGTCTGAATCTCATCGATTATTACAAGAGAAATATAGACTCAAAGAAAAAAAGCTTAAAGAAATCGAAGAAGGTATTCAAATAAAATCGCACCCAGATAAAAAAGTGCCCAGTAGTGATGAAAAAGTGATAACAATATTGAAAGAATTAATAATTGAGCAAAAAAATGAACTTGAGAGTGTTTATTGCTCTAAGAATCTTTTATTTAATTCATTTTTGAAACTGAATCAGATGGTTTCTCGTGTTGATCAAGGATCATTTAATAAGAGCATTATCGATGGTTTGATAATATCCCAATTCTTTCCGTATTTGAATTCTTGTCAAATCGAAAGAGTTCAAAGAATAATGAATCAACAATCTAATAGTTTGCATGAGTTTTTGGGGAATATATTCGGCTTTTTTTCAAAATTACTTATGGGATATAAACAAATCACCTATGAAGTATGTAGGACTATTTTGACATTGTCTTTAGTACCTAATGATGTTGTTTTTTCCAAAGACCAGTTCAAAGAATTGTATGTCATTTCAGATAACATGAATATTGATCTTTTAGTTGATACAGATACTGATTTTCATAGAATTTTGAATGAAGCCCTGATTAAACCTGTTCAAATAATAAAAGATATAATTAAAGTTGATGGAAAAGTTACCAAAGATAACATTCTAGATTCTTTGAAAGAATTAATCAAAATGAAAGAAGAACAAAGATCAAAAAGCAAAGAGAAAGTTAATATTTTGAAAAAGGCCCTAAAAATGAGGCAGATACCTGATAAAGGAGCAGAAAAGGAGAATAATATTTTGCAAGAGCAGATCATGAAGCTTAAGTTGGAAAACAAGTCACTTAATGCTAAAGTAGAATCGTGCGAGAACCAAAGAAAGAATCTTTTGAAGATTATTGAGGGCAAACTAAAATAAATGTTAAGTATTAAATCACATTTTTTAGTTTCTTGGATTCGGAAGATACGAGAAGGATAATAACTCCTCAAAAGATATCTTGTGGTCTCCAAAGAGATTCGCTTCAGATAAGTCTTCAATGTCTTCTTCTTCAATCTGGCCTTTTTTGGAAACATTAAACTTAATTTCCATTGTTGAATTGACTTGAGTCTGGATTGGAGTTCTTGAATTCTTCAAAAATGCTTGAGTAACATCTTTAAAAACGTCCATTATTGGCATAAAACTAGCTTTCCCATCAATTCGCCTAATTGGTGTATATTGAGTTATATAATCAATGTCTAACCATTCTCGCATACTTTTTGAGGAGAATGGCCCATAAATGTTTCCATATGAGTCAACATACTCCCATATAAGATTTGTTTCATCAATTGGCGCATTAATCAAAGATTTTTTATCCCTAATAATAACAATATTGCTATTCTGATCCCCTTTTTTAACCCTATCAGGGGATTTGGGTCTCGGTGTTTTGCACTGCTCTCTATCGCATGAAATAACTCTAATATTTTCAAATCTTAAATCTATTCCCATAAATTCATCAGATTGCTTCATCAAGTCTTTTATACAGGATTTGTTATTATTCATCAATAAAATAAAAACAATGAAATCACATCTCGAACCCATTTACTGTGGCGATTATACATAAAAAATTAAAGATCTAATTGATTTCGAAAACACTCTGTATAGTGATGATTTTAGTAATAAGGTATATGATATTGTTGATATTGATTTCTGGGTTGATCGATTCGCCTATCATTTATCTCTTCGTCCTTTATTAAAAGTGGCAACTGTTGAATTGTGCAATAAGTATTGTTCAATTCCGGATTTCAAAGGAAAAATATTACAAAAAATACCTATCTGTTTTGTTTTGGTATATAATTTGTATAGAAAAGGTGTTTACAACTTAAATGAGTTAAAACCATATTTGGAAAGATTGAACTTATTTGTTTATAATTATTATTTTAAAAACGAAATTAAGAATTCTGAGCTTATTATCACTAAAAAGTCACATGAATTTTATTTTGATGAGTCTTTCATAGAAAATGAAAAAGATATTGAACAATTAATTGAGTATGGGTATCTCCCATCAAGCATTGAGTTCTGTCTTAAGTATGATGATATTGATACATTTCGAGATCTCAACATTTTTAATCAAAAAAATGCAAGGTGGAGCCCTTTTGAATGGAGTTTCAAACCATGCAATTTTGATTTGCTTTCTTTCTCAGGTTTTTTTGGATCAATAAAGTGTTTCAAACACTTATTATTAAATGGATACAAGATAGAAAATGAATTGAATTCAATCATTGTGTGTGGTGGTTTTTTTGATATTTTCCATCTTTGTGATATTGGCTCTTCAGTTTTAATTGAAGGAGTAACCAATGCTGCAACATTTTGCAGATTAGAGTTACTTATTTATTTGCATGAAAATAGAGAAATTGAAAAATATAGTTATGTGATTATTTAACAAATAAAGTGAATCCTCTTCTTTATTCAGCCCAATATGGTCATCTCAGCATAGTAGACTTTCTCATAAATCATGGTTTTAATGTTAATGAACAAGGATATCAAAACCAGACTCCTCATCATATCGCAATTATTTATAGACATCATAAAATTGCTGAATATCTTGTGAATCATGGATCTGATATTAATAGAATGGATATATCAAATGAAACTCCTTTGATAAAAGCTTTGCATGAAGGTCATGCTAGTGTAATAGAATTTTTAGTCAAAAATGGAGCTAATATTCATATGAAAGATTTGAATGACATATTTTTATTATTAATACCACAGCTCTTCATTATTCTGCCAAAAATGGTGATATCAAATTTGTTGAATACTTTTTAAATCATGGTATCGATGTCAATTCCAAAACAAAAAGTATTACTAGTCCAATAATCTTACTACTCCTCTTCATTTTGCTGACCAATATGGTCATATAATTATTGTTAAATTTTTATTAAATCATGGAGCTGAAATTAATTCATTAACTATTGAATATACTTTTTTGTGTTTAATTGTACTCCTCTCCATATATCTTCCCGCTATGGTAATTTTAGTGTTGTTGAATACCTGATTAATCAAAAAGCTCAAATAAATATATGTGCAACTGGTCATGAAATGAGAGGTACTCCTTTACATTGCTCAGCTTTGTACAATCATCAAAGCATAGCTGAGTTACTATTAAATCATGGAGCTGATGTAAATGCAAATACATCCTATTTCTTTAAAAATAATATGATGAGTCTCCTCTTCATTTTGCATCTTTGAAAACAAATGAAAATATTATCGAGCTCTTAGTTAATCGTGGAGCCAACATAAATCACAAATCATCATTTATCTAGTGAGGAGTTTTAATTGGACTGCCCTTCATTTAGCCTCGAAAAATGGAATTTTGAATGTTGTACAAAAACTAATTAAGAAAGGAGCAAATGTGAATTCTAAAGCAAACAATTATCCAAGTATATTAAGAATTATACTCCTCTTCATTGTTCAATTGAAAAAGGAAATATGAATGTGGTTGAATTTCTATTTACTAATGGTGCTAATATAAATGAAAAGGATTCATTTATTTTATCATTTTTTCTAAACGAACTCCATTAATGTTAGCAGCCCAATACGGTAATCTTGATATAGTTGAATATCTTGTGAATCATGGAGCTGATATCAATATCAAAGGAATGAGTTTTTCACTATTGTGCTTTTTGTTACTCCACTTCATTGTTCTGCCGAAAATGGACATCTTTGTATTGTTAAATATCTTGTTGAACATGGGGCTAACGTTAATGCGAAGGATTCGCTCGCTTTGAAATCATATACTATCAAACACCCCTATCACTTGCATCAATACGAGGCCACAAAGATATTGTTCAGTATTTATATCAAAATGGAGCAATAATGAGTTGTATACTCCAAGCCCCAGGAGGTGATGATGATGAATGGTAAATAAATGGCCATATTCTACTTCGAGAGTGTTTGGATATGAACATTCTGTCTTCAGACTTCAAAGTAAAATTTCTATTTATGGGTTGTTCATGCTGTGTTCCGTTTGCTGATCCTATTTGGTTTGAATACTATGGTCCAATCAGAGAATCAGAGGTGAATAATGCGATTAATGCTGCTGTTATTGATAGGATACATGAATTGGGATCGTTGCCACCTATTCCAATAAAAAAGGTAGTTGCTCCTCATATCAAAGTTCCTATTTCATTAGCTAAACCACATATATGTACAATTGAAGAAGAAAAAGTCATTTTTAGTTTCTCATCAGAGTGCACAGGGAATATTACTCTTCAAACCGAGAATTCAAGTCAAATGTTTGAATTTTTATCTGGAAATAATCAAAAACAAGAGTTTTTAAAGCCAGAATCATTAACATGGATACTAAAGTTTGATATTGAATCATCATCTGATGTTTCTTGCCGGATATTCACATTAAACGCATCAAATTCATCTGATATATGTATTACAGATGATAAAATAGTTATCAATGGTAAAGTTTCAACGATACATCGTGTCTATAGCCAGGAAGCTGAAACCAATAACAATGGTTTTAATGAAGGATTGTGCTTGATATGCTGCACCGAGAGAGCTACTATTGTAGCTTTCCCGTGTAGACATTGTTGTATGTGTCGCGAGTGCGGAGAGAGGTTTTCAACAATGGCACCACACTGTCCTGTGTGTAGGGCAACTGTTTCCGAGCTGATCGAGTGTGTATCTGAAGAAAACAACGCAAATTAATAAATATTGTTTTGTTTATTTGTCTCTTCTTTGGAACGAATCGAATATAAATGTTACAGGTCCATCATTCACAAGCTCAACATCCATCATTGCTCCAAACTTGCCTGTTTGGACTCTTTCAGGGATGTATTCTAGTTTAACCCTTTCTACAAATGCATTAAACATTGGTTCTGCATTTTCAGGTGCCATTGCATGACTAAAATCAGGACGTCTACCGTTACCATATCTTCCATATAGTGTAAATTGGGAAACCAATAACACTTCTGCATCGGCTTCCTTGATGCCTGCTCTCCATGGCCGTTCATCTGTTCCATCCCAATAGCAAAAGTTCAATAATTTCTTAACGGTCCACTCTAAATCATCATCTTTATCATCACGATGAATCCCTACTAAAACTACAACCCCCTTTCCTATTCTTCCAACAATTTCACCATCAACAGTCACGGATCCTCTTTTAACTCTCTGTATGACCAGTTTCATCAATGCCGGGTAATTTTTCCCTTCGACGATTAGTGGATCTTGACTGGGATTTCTGGGTTAGGGGTCTTTTGGTGTTGGAAATCTTTCCATAGCTGAGCACATATTGCTCTGAACCGGGTACTTTTGACGGGCCACATGATATCGGGTCTCCAATGAGCTTTGCAACTTCCAAATCTGTGATCATTCCTGTTACTTTTATATTCGGTCTCCCACAGAGGAGGCATTTATAGGCTATTGTTGCCCCAGCAGATTGATTGGCTTCTTCCTCGTCATGATTTATGGTATCTAAAACATTATGAAAGTCTTGTTTGGTAATGAAACCATCTAGGGTCTTCCGAATGTCATCAGATTGCTTTTGGAGGCTAGATACCAAATGCTGAACACTATTAAATGATTTCATTATAGAGGCTGATGAAGGGGCATCAATAATCTTTTTTTCAAGATTATGTATAAGAATCTGCTGTTGCTTAAGGATCTCAGAAATTTGTCCAACTTCTTCTGTTAGTTCGCTTGATTTGATTGATTTTCTGAATTGTTGAATTGCTCTATCATTCTCTGTCACTCTTAAAGAAACATCATCAGTCTGAGATCTAACATCATTAATTTGTATTTGAAGAGTTTGAAGCATCCCCTCCATCTCTTCGTATGTTTGTGATGAAGCATTTGTGTTTCCTCGTGATTTTGAAAGGGGACGCGATGATAATCTAGATGAAGGCATGAAATGCTCATCAATTCTTACTGATGAAACCCTAAGAAGTTGAGATGGCTTTTTTGGTTTTTCTGGCTTTTCTGTTTCAGGTTTTGGAGAAAAATCAAGTATTTCTTTTGGAGAGTCCTGAATTAATATGCATACAGGTGAATTATCGGATGGTGATATATGCATCGGAGTTGGTATTTGAAGAGGGGGGAGCCTTTGTGATTGAACAGGAGTTGATACTCGTGATGGCAAAGGAGATGTGGTAATATTCATTGTTTCAGTAACCTGAGTTCCTTGATTGACTTCACTTTGAATACCTATTGATCTAAAATACTTTGTTTCTCCAAAACTTTCATCATTTTTGACAATTGGTTCTTGGGATAGAAGCAACTCAGAGTTATTAGATGAATGAATATTAGCAATCTTTTCATTTGTATCCCTTTCATAATCTATTAAATGGTTTTTAAGAAGCAAAAGCTCATCTTCTATTTCGAATATCCTTTTTTTAATCATTGAATCATCACTAGAAACCATATTAATTACATTCGATCCTGATTGTTGTTTAGAAATACTCTCCATTAATTCCGTATTATTATTAGTATTTTGTGGGAAATTCATTGACAATTTTTCGTTTATCATTCTATTAACTTGAATCATTATCTTATCTTGGATCTCTTTCTCAATTTGTTGAACATTAATTTGGGGTTTGTTTTGGATTTTTGATATCATTTCTCTGGTGTTATTGTCTGATTTATCGATTCTTTCATTAATCTGAAGAATTTTTTGTTCGAGACTAGAATTCATCATTCTATTGTTATTCAATCGATTTGATATCTCTGTGGAAAAGACCTGGTTGTGGTTTTCAATATCAGTTAATTTGGAAATCAAACTATTAAGCTGATCTTCAACGGACTGCCGCTTAGAAATAACATCAGAATATGTCTTTTTCATCTCAAATATTGTATCACTTATAACAGCAAGTTTAGTCTCTATTTCGCTCCAATCTTTAAGTTTTAGTTCATTAACACTTAAAGAAACATTTTCAAGTTTTGTTGACAAAGATGAGAACGATTCGTGTGTTACGTATCTATTCTTATTCTCTGAATCCATTTTTGTTTTGAAATCTTGAATAAAAGCCTGAATTCTTGCCCCATTTTTTTCAGCTGATTCTTCTAACTTTTGATCAACAATATTAGTTATACCTAAAGATAGTTGGTTAAACTTCTCACTATTTTCATCCACAACCTTTGATGTATAAGTATTGATTTGGTCAATGGATTTTTCATTTTTTTCAATTCTCTGCTCTAACTCACCACATATGTGATTTAAAGCCGAAATATCTTTGGTTTTGTTAAAATCAACCATTTCTTTCTTCATTTTCTCAATTCGAGTACTAACTTCCATCATCAAATCACGAAAAACAGAATAATCCATTTTTATATTAAGTAGTTGCCTTTGAGTTATGGCTTCTTCTAACTCAAATTCATCCATTTTATTGATGAGTATTAAACGAATACTTTTTATATCAAATGTCTTTATTAACAATAAACTAGTGCAATGAGGGTAACCATAATAGGAAAGATGTGGAAACTATCTTTTGAGACAATTATATACGAATATACAATACAATGTGTTCTAGGTGGTAGAGTGACAGAAGGAGTTGAATCATAGGTTATTTGCTGAGTTGGATGTATAGAATAATCGGGTGTTCTTTCATTTGTATTTGATAGAGATGGATGAAGAGTTGGAGAATGGGAATATTTTGGTGTTGTTTCAAATGTTCTTGCTTTAGTATTTGGCAGAGATATTACAGGAGTGGGAAGAAAGGTATTTTTTAGGGTGGCAATTGGTGTGACTCCTGGTGTTCTTGCTTTAGTATTTGGCAGAGAAAAAGAGAGAGTTGGTGCAATGGTATTCTTGTGTGTGGCAATTGGTGTGACTCCTGGTGTTCTTGCTTTAGTATTTTGCAGAGATATTACAGGAGTGGGAAGAATTGTATTTTTTAACGTGGGTATCGGCAATTGTATACCTACATATGGAATTTCTGCATGACATCTGTAAGATTTGATATGAGTTATTGGTCTTGTTAGAGTTCCAGTTGAGGAAATTTTGTTATTTGCCAGTGAAAATGAAGTTCCATCAAAAGTCCCCAAACCAATCTGTAAATAACACGAACGCATATAGACAGTAGATGAAAATGCCCTAAAGGTATAATTATAGTTTTTCAAAAAAATGCAATCATGAATTGTGGCATTTGCAGTATTCTGTATAAAAACACAATTTGTTTTGCTTTGTGAATTTAAAATGTTCGAATATCGTAATATTGCAGGTCCATTCTGAGAATTCAGTTTTAAAACTGTTGATGATTTTTGAATGTTGCTATCGAGGTTGCTAAAGCTCATTATTGGAGTTTTGGTCAAATCAAAACTAATTGCTTCATAGTGAACACTATTCATAGAATAGTTGAAATTATTCACTTGACACTGGCCATTCTTCATATATACGGAGTAATACTGGCTGTTATCTTTGTACTCAATTTTGGCCAATGTGAAATAGTCCATCATAATTTTTTGAGTATCAGCAGTATAAAAATACCCAAATTGGTAGTATTCAGTAGCCTTACACTTGTTTCCACAAACTCTATTAACTGCAATAGTCCCAGAGGTAGTATCAAAATAAACAACCCCTCCATCTAAAGCTTGGCAATTATAAAACCCGCAATCCTCTATAAGCACCCTTAAAACCCCTGTTGAAACAAAAATTACACCCCCTTTCTCACTATTTAAAAAATTTTCGGCAATGAAATTGGAAATAAAGGCACTATTAACTGAAACCACAACTCTTGTTGAGCTAATCCCAATTAATTCATAACCATAAGAAGGAAAGTAATCACTGAAAGCAGAAATTAAGCGAAAAACTAACATTTATTCTCTTGAATTCTGATTGGAACGGTTATTTTTTTTCCTTTGAAACTAAAGACAATTTCTCTCAATATTTCAGTGGTTGATAAATTGACAAAAATTTGTTTGGTCAAACCGGGAAATAATGATCCTGGAATTCCGGTTATACTGTAGCTTCTGCAGATTATTGGGTCAGCGGTATAATGAATAGGATCTTTTCCTGTGTTATGCAGAGATAATTTGTATTTAGATATTCCTGGTTTTAGTAGTATTTCACTGGGAGTAATGACAATGGAAACATTGGGTTCTGGTTTTGGAACATCTTTTGTTGGGATACTTCTTTTAGAAATTGTTGTGCACGGCTCAGATAATTCTGGCTCCTCTGCTTCGGTGGTAGATATTGGAGGATCATATAGAGCGCATCTTGGAGAAAGCGGCTTTAAGGGCACAGTCTCTTGGTGGATCGGGAAAGAAAAATCACTTTCATGATGATTCCAGTAATTTGGCTTAATCTCTCCTTTTGCAAGTGGTTGGTGAAGGTTCATTTGCATTTGAAGAAGTCTGGGGTTTGGAGTGATTGGCGGAATCATAGGAGTGTCGGGTTTGGGAGGCTCAATTGGTTCAGTATCGATTAGGAATTGTTCATGAGAATGAGCAAGGTAATTCGATAATACACCTAAAAACAACCTATTTTGGTCCAAGTAATCAGCAAGTTTGATGGTGGCTTCATTATATATTGTATCTATTTCGTCTTGTGTTAATAATTTCTTTTGTTTCTTTGGAATGTGAAGAGATTTTAATATTTGTGATCTTTCTGCTTTGGAACTTGGTTCAATTTCAAGATACATTAGGGGCTCTTTATCTTGAAGATGATATGAAATAATATTACATGGTTCACCTGATGGATACATGACTTCTTCTCTGTAACATGTAGCATTTCGGTATAGTTTGTTTGAATCCTTTCTTAAAAACTGAGCTGCAGATAAGTCTGATCTAATTAAAAAGAAAAATGGTTCAAACATCGAATTGAGTTCCATTTGTTCAGCTTCAGAGAGGGTCTCTTTGATTGGAGTGATAGTTCCCCATGATGATACAATGGGAATAGCTTTTTTGTTAGATGTAGTTTCTTGGGAAACGTGACCTAGTGATTCGGTTCCATCAGCATCTGCTACCAAAACAGATTGCCCTGATCTTACTTCACATCTTGAGGGTGTTAGAACAAGTTCGCAATCCTCATCAAATTTCATTCTCACAGTCTGTTCAACAAATGTTATTGAATATTCGGGACAAACACACTCCCCTCCTTTTGCTCCTAAAGACAAAACAAATTTGTCAATTTCTAATAAAAACTCAGATTTCTTGACATCAAAATTAATCAATGGATAATTGTTAATTTCATATGAACACATTGAATCAGATTGCTCTATTGAAATCTCACTCCCAAATATGATCCTCCTTTTTCCAAAACTATCAACATAATACTCAACATTATCAGGCCGAAAATATTTTGTCGTATTGTTTGCGATATAGGTAAATGATGCGCATGCTTCTGTTAGATATTCTTTATTTCCATTTTTCATTTTAAAGGTTTTCCCAACAGAATCTATATAAATCCACTCCCCATCTGCCATGTGCCCGATTGTACCATCATTGAATATTACAATGGGCCCAAGACGTCTATCTTTCATAATAACAGATCCATTATTATGAATAATAAGCGGATTTTCTTGAGTAGTTTTCACTAAAATTTGTTTGCCATTGAAGTAAATTGATTGTTCATAAAATAACAAATTCAAACCATTCTTTGGTGTATAAATAATTTTAATATCCTCAAATGGAATAAATGAAAATGCTTTCGAATTGGATGATAATTCAACCATATCATTGTATTGGGCCTTTATACCAAAAGAAAACTCTTCAGATCTAACATTTCGATTAACGGTAATTCTTAAATTACTATTAAAAACATATGGAGAGGAAAAATCGCAGGAATTGGAGCACTTAATAGGGATTTGATAAAGTGATCCATTTGTACTAGCCAATCTATTAGACATCGATGGTAAAACAGAAAGAGGATCTCCATGATTTTTGATTACTGATGATGGAGATAATGTTGCTCTTTGCTTTTTCTCCATTGAGGAAGGCTTATCAAAAAGCTTTTCCATCCATTCACTGATACCATTTAATGTTTGAGGCATTGAAAAGTTTGACAGTGGGATTCCTTGGGTTTTAGATACCGGAGGGAGTGCTAATACCCATAATAAACCAACGCTTTCATCAAAATCAACTTGATATAAAGAATAGTTTTTCATTATTGGTTCTAAAAATTCATTAATGGATTGATCATAATGGACAAGCGAATATGATTGCCAATCAAAATAAGATTGTGGCAACCCAAGTTGATACTTCTTGTTTATAGACATGACGAGATGATCAAATTTACTCCCAGCATATGCCATAAATCCTGAGGGCGACAATAGTAATTGAGTAATTGCAAGGGCATTTTCTGAAAAATTCGGATCCATTTTCCAATTAAGCAAAGGATATACAATTTCAATTAATGAATATGGATAAACAATGTTAAAGATTGGATCTGGAATTTCTTTTGGAGTCGACATTACTGTAGTTTTCTTGATATGAGCAATTTTGTTAGAAAATAATCCATTATATATATCAACATCGCTAGGGGGTGATTGGGGAGGCTTGTTTACCCATTTGTTTTTCTGGAGCTGAGAGAATATTGCATTAACGTAGTCACCTGGATGAGTATTAAGATATTCCACAAACGAAGACAATTCACAATTGTTCAACTTGCTTGGAATCTTCGTTATTTTCCTTGATCCAAAAAGAACTTGAAATTGCTCTCTAGCACGAAATGTTGTTATAACTGCATTTTCAAGATTCTGAAACATATTTTCATGATCATAGCCAGCTCTAATCTCTATAAATGGAAGATTAAATGGAGCTTGAGGCTGAAGAGCTCCCCATCGGGCAGGAGGATAGCAGTTAGGATTTTGGGTAAAGTCTAACTCCAAACCAGGAATAAGGGGCTTCTTATTAATTGCTTTGCTGTTTTTTTCGATGGGTCTGTAAGTAAATGGGCTTGATGATACAACCCCATCTACAGGTACAATTGAAAAGAATGCAGAAAGTTCGATACCTCCTCGAAACATGGCTCTCAACTGCGATGGAAGATAAGGAAAATTAGTAATAATATACAAAACATCGATTTTGCCTTGAAAAAGCTGCTGTGATTTCCCGCTATCATCACTTAGGCTAGATTTGGGTCTTCCCTTATTTGTCTTACCAGGCTTCGCATCTTTATGTTTCTCAAGTGCAGCCATTTGTTTCTTCTGTGCTTCCATACATTTGGCAATATCTAAATCAATTTTGTTCTTCATGGAACGAATAATCGCATTAATACTATCATGTTTGGATTTCACACTTTTTCCATCGGATTTTGTACGAGCTCCTTCCTTTTCAATATAATCTTGTGCATTCAAAATAATAATATCTTTTTTGTAATTAGATTTAATGAACTCAAAAAATGATCCAATATCATAACAGTTCTGAACAACATCGATAGTGATAAAAAATGGAGTAACAGTAATATCCGGTCCTTTCTCAACCATTTTGTTAATTACAAACGTATTAAATCATAAATCATTCAATTTATTTGTAAAACATATTTGTAAAATATCACTGGCAATCATTGAGGATTTGGATAAATCGCTATCTTTGAGAAACATCAAACCTTGGTAGAATTCTTCCATTGCTCGATTAAGTTCAGGACAATCAAATAAATCGGCATTTTTCAATTTGATAAACACAGGGTATACTGCTTCATTAAGGATTTGAGGTATATCATCATCATCAAGTGTGAAAAGGTCGACCATAACATCAACAGCCTGTGTTTGAAACAAGTGAATAATACATTCATATGAAGTGTGGCTTGCGATGACCCAAAATAAATTAATTACTTCGAATCTGATTGAATACCTTGATTCTTTCGCTCGAGTGCAAAGTATGCTGATGGTATCATCATTCAAGAGAATATGGGTATATTCTGGACCAAGAAAAGAATAATTGGCAAGAAGAACAATAATACTTTCTGTTTGAATTGGTAAAATGGATTGAAGCTCTAACTTTTTAATAATTGATGATATGGGAATTTTCTCAATGATTTCTTTTGGTATTGATTCAGATGGGTTATATAATACACATGACACTATTCTTAGAAAATCTTCAAAACTTTTCTGTGCCCTTATATCTACCATTAATTCCATTGCTAAAGCGAGAAATCCCTTTTCATAAATCTCCATATATCCAATCCGCTTGGTCAAATTGTATAGAAGGGGGGCTGATGAAGATAAATATTGGTATTTCATCATTTCGGAAAATGCTATCTGAATTATAGTAATAATATCTCCCTTTATGTGTTCGAAATCGCAAATCAAAATCAACTTCGAAAGAACACTTAAAAAATTTGATGTGATTTCATAATCTCTGTGAGGATTTGCTAAAAGTAGGTTCAATTCATCAATAACATATTTTAAAAGTGATTCTTGGGCGAAATATTGATTCGATGAATCATAGTTCAATAATGACTTTAACAGTTTGAGCGAAGAGTTCGATATTGTTCGATTCTGTGATTCATAAATCTGTAAAATCACTTGAAGAGGATCCAAAATCACAAATTCATTAGCTATTTTGTTTGAGAAAACAATCTTTCCGATTAAGTTTAAACATTTCAATAAAAGCTTATCTTCAACGCATCTTCTACATAAATTTAACAGAATCTCTGGCAAAAGAGATGAAATAATCTTGCTTTCATGGACAATTGGTTCACTTTCAATCATTTGCAATAATTGAGTAATTGAAGTCTCAATTCCATCCAAATCCTCATTCTCATAATAATTTCTCATTATATTTAATACATAATCAAGCTTTGAAGAACCATCAACTCTTTTCAATGAATGAGAGTTTAAAATGATCTCCTTATAATTTAGATCCATCAAGAATGAATAAAAAGAAAGAAGAAAAATATCTCTAGTCAGTCAAAAATATGAATGTTATAGATGACAAAAATTCTCAACTTAGAGTAGCTCAATTATTATTAGAATGCGACAACCTGTATTGCCAAAATGAAGATTGTAAAATGCATAAGAATGACATGTCAAAATTGGTTGTTGAACAGATTATTCTAGATAGTATTTTTTCTCAAGGAAAGATAGGCCCTTCTTGCGATTTTATTTCTCCTTTTATGAAAAATTATACTTTATTAACTGTTTTATCTAGATTACCAAATTATTATTATGAAATGAAAACCAACAATTCATTAGATATGATTGTTCCAATAATACCAAAATGTTTTGAAAATTATATCTATTTCTCGCACATATTCATGAAAGGTATTTACCCATTATCATCTATTGATTTGATGTTTGATATAGAGAGCATAAGCGCAATATTTCTTCTTCAGGATCTTGAAAACCCGAATGTATTGATGCAATTTTGTTCTAATTTTGAAACATTGATGAATGAAGTTCTAAGAATTCCTTATTCCTCAATTATGAAGGTTCGATCATTAATTTTATATTTTGCTTTTGTTACATTATGTGAAAAGGCATATGAACAATTTTTCCGAATAGTTCAAACAGTATTAAAATTCAATGATAAAGAAATGGAACTATTTGTTAATTCTTTAGAGCTCTATCCTGAATTGATTCCAATTATTGCTAGTACTACAAATCGAGTAATAAGAAATCGAATCAAAGCAGTCAAACCAATTAATCCATATGACCCTTTCATTCAAAGTGGGGCATCATTAATTGAGATATTGGCACGGGTTAATAGCTGTTTACCAACACCAAACCCTCAACAAGTATTTTATTGTGATAGTTTCAAGCTGATCTTAGATCCTCGATGTGAAGCAGCAATGTTGCACCGGAATGTTTCTTCTTACTTAGCATTTCCAAGTATTATTCCATGGGAAATCAAAAGACAAATAATGTTTGAAGAAAGGGTTTATCTAATGCATTCAAAAGGTAAAATTTTTGGAAAGGATAAACTCGATATAAAAGTCAAGAGAAAATCAATTTTGAATGACACAATTCAATTCATTGACAAATTCGATCAAGATCGTTCGTTTTTCCCCACCAATGTTAAATTCATTGGAGAAATCGGTGAAGATAATGGAGGATTGTCAACTGAGTTCTTTCAGTTGTTTTTTAACAATGCTCTTGATCCTGAGTTTCAAATGTTTAGGATTTTCGATGATTCATTTTTTTGGTTCTCAGATACATATTACGGTAATGAAGAAGATTACCTGATAATTGGAAAAATGATGGGATTGAGCTTTATTAATGGTAAAGTAATTCCAACAAGATTTCCCAGAATATTGTTCAAAAAACTTCTTGGTGAAAGGACTACCATAGAAGACATTAAAGATTTATATCCAGAACATGTTAAGACATATTATTCAATTTTATCAGGAGATATCAATGTCGAAGATTTAGCGCTTGTATTTGCTGTTGATATTGAGGAGATTGGAGACCAAAGAAGAACTGTTGATTTGATTCCTGGAGGATCTAATATTATTGTTACTGATGAGAATTATAATGAGTATTTCGAAATATTGTTTGATTATTATTCAAATAAATCAATAGAATCAAGATTTGAACAATTGAAAAAGGGATTCTTATCATTTTCTCAATTGAAATCATTTAGTATGTTTTCTTATCAAGAAATAATGTGTGTGCTATGTGGTGATGTGAAATTTGATTGGGACAAATTTAAATCATCAGTTTTATATGTCAACTATACAGAAAATAGTCAAACAATCAAGAACTTTTGGTTAAACTTTAAAAATCTTGATGAAAAGATGAAAATCGAGCTATATTTCTTTATGACTGGTCTCAAATCACCCCCGGCCGGTGGTTATGAGTCAAAAAGAGTCACATTCATATCAGATAGCAACACATCGAGACTCCCCGTTGCACATACATGCAATTTAACATTTATTCTCCCTGATTATAGAGATTTTAATAGAATATCTCAAATAGTAACCATCCTCATTGAAAATAATCAAGGTTTTAACTTAATATGAAAAAGTATTCAGAAAATAAATTGAGAGAACTTTTTAAAAACCCTTTAACAATGCCAAAATTTAGATTTTTAAATGATATATCAGTGTAGCGAGATGATTCCGAATGATAAAATAGAATTCAAAAGCACTTCAAAGCAGACACTAAAGGACAGAGAAATAATAGCACAAAAAATTGAAAACAATCGAATGTATTATGAAACAATGGAACTTGTTCTTGAGTTGTATTTAGGAGGAAAATATAAAAAAACAGATATTTTGGATTTTGCCAAGAAAATTCTCAAAGAAAACAACATGAAGATAGAAAGACTCATGAAAAGGTCCAAACCTTACCTAATATGCTGGTTCTGCGAACACATGGACCTCATTCCAGTAATCGGAAGCATCGTTAAATCGAAGTCCGTGAAGGACCCATTGCTCGACTCCGATTGGATCGATGTAGAATATTATGAATACAATTACGAACTGTTATAACGGTGAGGTAATCGTTCCTTTACAACGACCTCAAAGTTGAGGGATTTGACATGATTGGTGGTTTGTTTGAATCACATTTGAGTACTATTACGATTATTTTGCTTCCAAAATTCACAGTTTAGTAAAATCGGTTGGTTTTACACTAACAACTTATGTCTTTTCCATTTGGCATTTACCTCCCTATTGCGCCCATATCTCAGTACAACATGACTAATCGGATAGGCTCTGGCGGTTCGTTTAATAAGAAAAAACCAAACAGACGAGTTGCCCGTCTTGTTAAAAACGGTGAAAGCGATGCCAGCCTCAAGTCGGCGGTTTCTCTCGATAATTTAGATCAAAAGGGCTCTTATCCTGATTCTCCATATTCCAGGTCGCCTTATTCCGGAAATATGACTCAGTGTGTAGGCCATGTTGTTGATGATAAGATTTGCTTCGAGTTACCTCCGAACAATGCGAAAGTTTTTTGTCCTTTCTCTTTTTCTCATTCGATTCAGCATAGGGTTGTACTTAAAATAAATCCGTTTTACGGAAATGTCCCATTCATTTTGAATGAGGTGCCGTTTAGCTTTTCAGGGACAGAAATAGATGTTACAGACCACCTTAGTGATGGAGAAAACCATTTCATTTTTAATACGATGGAAGTTTCATACCAGGTTATTGCCTCTCTCGAATGGAGATCTGTCCAAGGCACTTCATATTTTGTCCAAAAGATTGTTTCAGAGTTTCCTCCGATGGAAATCCCTCCTGAAAATCAGTTTGTTACAGATATATGTCCAATTTCAAAGAAACAGATTGTTATTGCTGCACGCGGAGCCAAATGTATACATTCTCAGTGTTTTGACCTTGAATCATTTTTAATCCGTGCCAAAGAGACAAATTCAATGGAGTGCCCACTATGTGGGAATCAGCTTTCGTTGAATACTCTCAGGCATGATCCCCAGTTTTTGAAGAACTGCGGGGCCAATTTCTTGATGGATGATATAATTAGCGGTGGCGATTTCTTTTAATATTAAGTAAATAACTATGATTAATTAATAAACTCCCACTGATCAACACTCCACACTGATCCTGAGCTATTGTGCCAAGTGCCATCATATGTGTATCCCCTATTCAGTAATTCGCTCTTAGCCATATCAAATATCTCCCCTGTTTGAACAAAAACAATATAAAATAGGGTTTCATCGGGGAATAATGATATTTTTTCTTTTGGATCAAATATTGGAATTGCTGAGTATGATGGTGGCATTGGGTATGAAGATCCGACTATAGGCGCATCAGAAACTAATGACAATACTCTTGGTATTAATGGTGATTCATCGTTAATGTTGAAACCAAGGCTATTTATATCAGTATAGTTAAACTCAGGAATTTTGTTATCAATTACTTTTAATATAGAAAAATCATTGAAAAAATCTGATGGGGTGTGTGTAGGAGTGATTTGATTCGAAGAGATTATGGAATTTTCGGCTTTTTTTGAAGGACTAATTAGATTGGGTTTATCTGATGACTTAATAATACTTATGTTGTTTGATTTCGCTCTCGTAAATTCAATTGAAATACTATCTTTTTCTCTTTTCGAAGAATTCTTTTCGATGCTAATAACTCTTGGTTTTGACATCCAAAAAACTAAATAACATTTTTAGTCCTATCATGATGAATGATGAGTAGTTTTCCATCATTAAGCAACAAAATAATGGCCTTTAGATTTCTTGAGTAATAAAGTGAGGATACACTTGACTTGCAGCGAAAAATTCGTTCGCTAAATGATAAATTATATACTTCTATAGTATATAACATTCCTTTCTCATTAACCAACACAATAAAGTCAAGTCCATTGCAAGATGTCCAATGATTCCATGATTGAATATTGTATTTCAAGCTGGATGTAGTAATAAATGATCCATTAATGGTATAAACGGAGAGGCTGGAAATATGATGAACAACAATAAAACCCCAGCAGCCAGTAATTATGAGCCTCTTTGGTATCTGTCCGTTCAGTGAAATTTTTCGGAAGATTTTTCCGTTGCCATAATCACAGAGTAATATAAAACCATTCCTTGTTCCTATTGCCACAGTTGAGTGTGATTCTGAAATTGCAATACAAGTTGGTGTCTCAGGATATATATTAAATTCAGAAATTAGCTTCATATGTTTTGTGTTAAGACACATAATTCTCTCGTTTCCATTAATATACACAAAAATATTCTTCGAATAACAAGAAAACAATATTATTTCTTCAGTTAAATCAGAATTTAGTGATAATCCATCTGAATATCTGATTAATTTATGAGTTGATTTTGATAAACATACTAAACCATTATATATTGCGTGACAACTTATGCAATTAATAGAAACATTGTTTGATCTTTGGTAGTTCATTATATAATCTTCACGAGCCCTTAAAACATTATTATCCAAAAAGTATCCACTTTTATATGCAACTATCGAAATACTGCTGCTATCATAATCAAAAACAGTGGAAATTCTTGTGCCTTTTAAGTTCTTATTAACCATCATTGAATCATGAAATGATGGCGGATTCCCAAACACTCTTTTTGGATGAGGAGACAAAAAAATTCGACTTCCTTTTGATTTAAATCCAAATATCTCATCAATCCAAATATTAAGCTTGGATGAAATGGCTTCTGATTCTAAGAGTTTTCGATTATAATATACAAAATCAATGCTCCTGTGAAATTGAGGAAAACTAATATCAGAAGTAATGGCTTCTGGATTTGAGTAGAACTCTGGCACCAATTCATGATTGATATTTAAAGAACTGAATAATAGATTCGCCAACAATTGAGAGGGATACTCTTCCTTAATAGGATTATTAATGAAGTCTCTAACTATACTTAATTCACTATCTTCATATAAAATTGGGAAAATTGGATATGAATTCTTATCATTCATGGTTCTTCCAAAAAAATAATTAACTTGCATTAAATATTCGTATGTGCTTATATCAAAACTTAACCACTCTTTGGTAAAAAAATCAAGAGCTCTACTAGGTGCAACTCCATTTACATTAATATGTACATCATTATAATATATATCTGTGATTTTGAAAACAATATCATTTGAATTATGATTAAAAAATTGAATTAAATATGATCTATGATTGTCTAATAATAGCTCTAAACAATTTTGAGTACGGATAAACACTCTTAAAATGCTTTTTTCTTTTAAATACACTCGTTTTCCTTTGAATTCCATCAAAGGTTTATTGTTAATAAAGGAAAAAAAACCTGGATATTCCCCATATGACTTGATAAAAAAACATGGGTAAACATCATCCCCGATATTATTGTCACTATATCTGTGGTATTCAAATACACATTTTGTTTTAAAAATCGTGTAACACATTTCATTATTCAAAATTGAGGATCTTTTTTCAAAATAGTGTGGATATACTCTACTCCATACACTAACAATACTAATATTCTCTTTTCTAAAGTTTTCCCATTGAATTTGACCATTCAAATACTGATATGAAACCCTGGAAGAAGAAATAGTTGGAGAATATGCATTTATTCTGGTATCGATTAATTGATATAAATAATCGCATAAATAATGTCGAATATTATGAGAACACTTTTTATATGATATTTCCATTGTTTTACCGTATTGTGGCATTAGACTACCAATTGACTCTAAAAGATTGCATTTTTCATATAGTTCAATATTATTCCTGTTCAAAAAATAATAAAAAACAATAATTGCCAAATGCAAATTCTCATTAGAATTTGGAAGATTAAAATTATTCTCAAACAAGCAAATCAATCTTTGGCATTCAAGTTCCGTATCTCCTTTTAACACAGGATAATACTTCAATGACTTGGGTTTAAAATCTTTAAGGTATCTTAGAAGGTTCTCTGGATTGTAAATATTATATTCCTCAATATTAACAGTATTTTCAAACCTAAATGGAGAAACATCAAATAAATATTGTATCTGCTGCGAATTTGAATATGAATGAATAGTAAAAAAACATGCCCTCATTGATCTATGAAGCATCGAAGAAATTTCTTTGGAACTCCAATTATCTATATTCATTTCTATGATTATCTTTAGAAAAGCAACGATATAATGGTGTGTTGATCTCTTGGAAATATGTTCAACAAATTCAAAAACATAAACAATTCTATCCAGTAAATCAAAAGAAGGCGAAACCTGGTATATATGTGATAAAAAAATAATCAGGTAGGAGAATTTTTCCATGTTGATTGAAGATAAAATTGTCCAAAGATACCAATTGTCAATTTGATATACTGACCGGCAAAAACTCTTTTCATTTATGTATCTATTAATTTTAATTATATAAGGGAGTGATGGGGTTTTATTTATAAAGCAAATAAAAAAACACAATATCGCCATTTCAGGATGAATAGAGTAATACTCATCAAAAGACTCTAATAAAGACAACGAATTCTTGTTCTTGCTAATTTGGTATAATATTTGGTCGAATGCTTCAGTTTTTTGGCTTTCAATACAATTTATTGAAATTTTAACTAAATAATTGAGGATAGCTCCGCTACAACATGCAATAAATAGAATAATGGATTTAAAAATACAATCTCTGAAACAATTGTTATTTGATATCTTATTCAGCAATATTAATGCTTGAATTCTGATGTCATTTGAATAATTCTCATTTGTGGAAATATGGGAAATGTTCTGAACAATACTATAATCATTAATTGAACATATACAAAATACCAAAGAATTTCTTAATTCATCAATATTGATGACATTTTCTTCGGATACATTATGCTCTTCAACCCTAATGGAGAGGTTAGTAATAAATTCTTGAATGAAATGGTCTAAAGTTTGTGTATTAAGAAACTGATGACTAAATGATGGTAACAAAGAAACATTCCAATAATTGAGAATTCTTGAGAAATCTTTCATATTGCACTTATTCCAGATCGTTAGATCAAAAAGTATATAATTATACAATTCAGAATCTTGACAATGAGAAAATAAATCAGAGAATGCATAATACAAGCGATAATTCAAACGAGATGGATCAGATTGCCTAATTAAAAAAGCTATCATTGGGTAACATTTTGTTGTGGGATGTTTGAGATTAAGAATTATATTAATAATAATCTCAAAGAAATGATCTGGTGATCTATTCATATAACCAAAAAATGGAATCAATGATTCCAGAATGGTATTTGAGAATTTGTTACTGGATATCGAAGAAAAATGTATTTCTGCTTCTTTTTGACATGGAACAAGACTTGGTGTAATGTTATCAACTATACCTCCAGAATGTAATTGTATGATTTCGTTCATTCCCAATATACCAGATATTAATCGATACTCGCCAAGAAATAAAAATGGATTTGGAATATTGACACTTGATTTAGATATGAAACCACCGATTGATACAAAAACTGGAGATATAAAATCAACTCTTTTGGTCAAATGAGATGATATACATTCAGTATTTAGAGCATAAATCAGTTTCGACGAATTATTATTGAGAGGCTTCAGAATGATTGAAATCAGATTCCATGAACCTTGAGGAAATGATCCGAGAGAGACACTATAATTACCATCTTTTCCAACAATTTGGCAGTACAAAGATGATCCTTGGAAAAATATTGAAAAATAACAGTATTGAGATATCTCCATATAAAACAAAGAAGGCTGTGCTGATGATTGTTCGGATAATGAGGCATCCAATAAAACCCAAGATGTAAAAGAAAAACCGGAATCATCCATTCCTGATGTAATAGTAGTTTCCATTAACGATGATGAGATTGTGTACATATAAATTGATTTTGGAAATCGAGATGATTGGGATATTCCAAGACTCAAACAATTTAGAATTGTTTCTGATTCTGCTAAATATCTCCCTTCATAATTTGGAACAACTAAACCAATTAATGACTGAATAACTTGATGAGAACAATAATAACTGGAGATCTCAATTAATAATGGAAACACAAAAACACTTATTGGATTATATGAATCAAATCCATAACATTTATGTCCTCTAAAATAGAAATTATTAGGGAATGCTTTCACGCCTTCAATTAAAAGTAAATCGAGTTCTCCTTTATGTGATTGCCGGCAATTAAAAAGAGAAAACTTGCATAAATCAAAAACGAATTCCAAATTTTCAGAAACATTGGAACTTAGTCGAAATAATAATACAAGAAACTCTGGATTCTTAATTAAAAACATGGATTTTCGAGATGTTGATTGTTTCCCACTAATCAATGAGCATATAAGGGAAAGAGTGGACTCTGTTACTTCGTTTGTTTGTGATTTTTCAATTGCACTTCCAAGCAGCAAAACTTGATCATTTGTGCTCTCAATACACTCTGAATTCAGCAATATTAAAGTGTATGCCTTAAAAAATGAAGAATTATAGCCTCCATCATTGAAGAAATTACATATACTGAGAATCTTCTCAGCAAGTGGTACAAAATCTTGAACTACAATAGGATTTGAACACATGATATCACAAAGAGACCCACAAAAATCAGAAATTTGAATCTGTAGACCTTCCACGTAATACCTATAAGATGAAAACATATCTTGAAAATAGTTTAAAACAATTTGATTAATGATTTGGACATTGAAAGAAATTATTTTTTGAATACCAGTGATAATGTTAGTTTTTATTGGTTGAATAAAGTACAATGACATAAAAGAATTTAAAAACTTCTCATTGGTCATAATTTTTGGGAGAACAACTCTATCATCAATAATTTTGAATATAAAACTCATCATTGAAGAAAATGAGTTCTCAATATAAAAACTATTCGAAATTTTATACTCATATAGATGATAAAATATTGATGATGCAATTACCTCAATAAAAAGATCAAAATCAATATTGCCAAAACTCTCAAAATGGACAAAATGAGTAAGTATATCACAAAATTCGGATATTACATATGAAGACTCTCGATATTTTTCAAATAATATAGATATAGCATCAATACAATCCGGAAATATAACTGATATAAAAAATGCTTTAACCCTATTCATATAATGATTTCTAAAGAAATAGTCATACCTTTGGATATTTCCAAAAACTAATTCATCATTGATCAATTTCATAATATAGTCTTTCTTTTCATTAGAATTTTTTAATAATAAAAGAACAAACAATAACAAATGAGAATAATAGATCTTATTTTTTGATTTGTTTAGCATGGTGATACAAGCATCAAAAAACTGCTTTGTTATACTATCAGGTTGAGAGGATATCAAAGGTTGAATCATACCAAGTAATTCTTGTTCCTTGATGCTCAATAATTCTTCGTTTTCTAAATTGTAGCAATTATTAGATAAAGAAATTGAATGAAATTCTAGATTAGTCCCAAAAAATAACTCAATATCGAGAGGAATCTCTCCTTTTTCCTTTATTAATGGTATATATGACTCACAATCATCTTCTCCAGAAAATAAATACATAATATTATAGTCGATAATTGCTGGAAGTCCGGAAAATACTCGTAATACAACATCATGGAGTGATAAATCACTTAGAATTAAAACAAGCTGAATCATATCAGAATCAAGATCTGTAACTGCACATAAACACAAATCAATTAGCAATGACAAATCAACATTGCATTTTTTCCCCATATTAATTGAAACACAATAAGAAAGGCTCCTCAATGCAGATCTGAACAATGATTTATCTCCAGAACTATATGATAAGTGAAGAATATTGCTTAGTGATAGAACTGACAACTCAAAAAAATCCAACCCTTTTGATAAAAATGAGCATATTGAGTGCGTTTCTTGAGAAGGAATGCTAAATAACTCTTCTTCTACAAAAAGTTTAGTCAGAAGATAATAACAGAACAATAATTCTTCATTATTTGCTTTTAATAAATTCGATACAACAATATTATATAATAAATACTTGGTTCCTTTTGATATCGAAGAATAAACAGATGCAATGCAAAACTCTATAATATTACTTATGGAAAATGAATCCGAAAGTAATAAATTTTCAAATTTTTTTTGTTCAAAAACAATATCATTTGATAATAGCCTGCAAAAATCAAGAACTGAAGAAAAACCTTTCAAAGAATGTGCAATGGCACTGATTTTTGAAAGATCAATTTGCTTATTGCCCTCATATATCACATACTTAAGACTATCCTCAAAAAAATTCCATTCCAAATTTAAAGATCTGTTACTCATTGTCGAATTGTTTTAACAAAACACCCTTTTTTTAATCGTCAATCAGAATCAAAAACTTTATTTCCACTTTTCGGATCGAATTTCTCCAATCATGCTGAATAATTTATTATTATATGAAAAATCATCTAAAGTCATCCATTTTTCCGTATTTTCAACTGTTTTCTCATATTCTTGGATTTTCTCTCGGAAATTTTTGTTATTCTCATTCAACTCACAATGTTTTTTTAAAGAGTATTTACCCCTAAAAAAGTTCTTGATTAATAACTCAACATTGTCATTTAATAAATGAGTTAGGAGAGAGAAAGAAAACCCATTTCCAGTATTTTTGGTCAGAATTCTATTCACTTAAATGAAAGCCTCAAGAAGGGATTAAATCGGTGTATAATCTACATGATTCAGCATCAAAGCATATCAATAAAATGCAATTGTAAAGCACTTGAAGCAAGTTTTTTTAAGGTGAATTTTTAGTCAAATTGGCTTGTTGATGCCAGAAATTATTTTTCAATGCCAGGATAAGATAAAACATGTTGAAAAGAGTGTTTTATCTTGTTTGAAGAGATATCTTGATGATCATTCAGGTAAAGATCGAATTATTTTGAGTGATTCATGTGATTTTGATGTTTTTTGTCAATTTGTTGATTTTCTTGTGTCAGGATGTATTCCTAGTGATAGAAATGATCAAATTGGAGTAATAAATCTGTTGAGAGAATGGGAATCACATTTTGGAATTGTTGATAGTTTTTGTTCTCGTCTTTATTGTCAAGAGAAAGATGGAATTGTTGTTTATAATGGAGAAGAATATGAAGTGAATATTGGATGTTTGTTTTTTCATAGTGGAGTTTTTCGGGAATTCTACAAGAATAGTTGTGGAATGGTTTTTAACTTTGATTCATCATATTCTAGAGAATCATTTGAAGTGTTTCTAGATCTGATTCATAATCG
>Ga0074193_1001043_pt1 | contig 38131 bp, 48 predicted proteins | sample EPASupsiteHSE605_FD_64523 | JGI IMG/M metagenome (GOLD analysis project Ga0074193, IMG submission 64523) | Bioremediated contaminated groundwater from EPA Superfund site, New Mexico - Sample HSE6-05 | ecosystem: Environmental > Aquatic > Deep subsurface > Groundwater > Contaminated ... | reverse complement strand
CGTACCAGCACCACAACCACCCGCAGCCATTCCAATGCCACCTTTACCACCAGTTGATAATGCTACTAGTGGTAAAGATAACGCGTCTGCGATAATCATAATTGAACTACCACCGTTGTAACCGCTACCCATAGCCCCGCCAGTATCCCCAGTTATGCCAGTGCCAGGAACTCCAATACCCCCTATGCCACCGTAACCAGCGCCGCCAGTACTCCCGCTAGCAAAACCGCAGTACCCTGCACTGCTACCACTAGTACTAGCACCACCAAAAAAACTGGCACTCCATGTACCACCAATCCTACTAAGAGCATCGCCAGTCAATTGTTTTGCTATTAGCAGTACTGCGCCACCATTCTGATTGATAGGCAGGTAATCTTTTTGTTGTCCAGAACATTGATTTACCAGTAATGGCCTTTGCTGTGCATTAAACGGCAATCCTTTATTTACTGTATTTAGCACACCACCCGTTAAATTTAAAGTACCGCTTGCTTTTAAAGCTAGGATACCACCTAGTTTTTTAGTATCATCCCAGGCTAACGTCCCTGTGTAACTATTTGCTACTGTCAAATTTCCAAAGCAAGGAATGGTCACTAACTGGCAGATATAATCCGTCAAAGACACACTAAAGGCGGGCGCGGAAGCAAGTGTAATATTATTACCACTGACTGATAATATTTTCCCTAAGAAAAACTTCCCCAGCATAGAGTTATCACCTGTGGTAATTTTAGCGGATACATGAAACATTACCTCGGAATCAGATGTAAAAGTATTGTATGCACCGTTTACAGGGGTTCCGATTACTACCACGTTACCTGTTATCGAAGTTACCCGCGCATAACTATTTAATTGCCCTGTAGGATTAACCACGTTCCCCAACACACCGTTACCAAAATCTTTTATACCTAATGTTTTAAGCCTAGACTTATTACTAATGCAATCTTGTGCATACAATCCTTCATCAGTTTTTAGCGCCGTTTCTGTAGCGATATAACACCGTCCTAATCCTGTGCCTGTAGTTTTCCCTTTAGAAATAATATCCGGAACAAAACCCGTAATAGTGGCCGAAACTAGCAAAATCGTACTGCCGCCTTTTACTTCCGCGTTTGTATTCTTATTAACCCCATACGGAAAGTAATTCACCCCTGCCGCAGCTGCCCCAATTCTGGACGCCGTTCCCGATACTGTCGTGACATTGGTAATTATAAAAGCTACTCCGTCCCCACAATTCATTAACAATTGCCTAGCTGTTACGTGGTTTTCCCAGCCTGTTTTTCCTGCGTTTGTTTCCTGTTCTAGTAACGGCCGTAAAGCTGTGCTGGCTATGGGTATACCTTTATCCAGCAGGTTAATACTTCCACCGCTTAATACTAGACTGGTTTTACATTTTATCGCTAAAACTCCACCGTATTTATTAGCTACTACGTATGCTAAAGGTGCTACGCTACCCGTGGACAGGGTTAGAGTATTAAACTGGGCTATTGTTATTGCCTGTACTACGTCCGTTGTCAAACTAGCACTAGGCATAAGGTCGGTTAGTGGATTTCTGCTTATTGTCAGCACCGACCCGGCTACTGCCGTTATGGTAGCTACTATATACTTACCCAAATACGTAGTATCAGTACCCGATACTTTGGCCGCTACGTGCAGTAAAATTTCTTTACCTACGGTAAATGTTTCATAGGCCCCGTTTGCTGGTGTACCTATGGTAATGCTGTTCGCGGTCATTGCTGTAACGTTTGCATAACTATTTATTTGCCCCGCTGGGTTTGTTACGTCGCCCAGTGCGCCAGTACCGTAACCGTTTACGTCTGTTAATTTAAAAGCCATAATATCCCTCCTCCTAAACCAAAGTTACAGCACCATCTGCCGTATACCCAATATCGCCGCTAGCTGTAAATGCCCCCGCATTGCTAGCAGTAGTCACTAATGGCAAAGTCGCGGAAGTATTCGAGTTTATTCCTGTCCATACTAACGCAGGCTGCCAAACAGCACTCCGTCGATCACCAGAACCTTCAGCCTGCCCGGAATTTGTTTGTATTTGCGCTGTTGTCCTGTACATAGTGACCTGCCCTGATACGTAAGTATTAATTACGGCCGCCATCATAATCAGTCTGTAAGTGCTGCCGTTTTTGACTACTGACTTGACTTGACACCTTTCTTGTCCTACTCCATCACTGATTGTGTACCAAGCCCCTGGTACTATTCCTCTGAGCGTCGATACGTCGATACTGTCATCCCCGGCTACAATACTTGTAATATCACAGCTAAACTGGTCAACCAAGTCTGGGATTTTAAAATCCTCTGCCAATAGTGTATTGTAGTCGGGATAGATGCCCTCTGCCTCCAAGCGCAATGCTATATTCGCCATTTCACGCTCGGTTTGATCGATGCGACCACGCATGATTGATATGTCTGCACCATCACCGCCTAGAATAATAGCCTTTGCTGCGTCTAGGCTTACAGGGTGCAAGTGATTATCCCCCCCTACCTGGCCCCAAAAGTGAGTAGGCGACGCGGTAGCCGCTCTAAGGCTAGGCGCGTTAGGGTGAGGGTCAGTACTGTTATAATGGTCAAACGATTCTACTTGGGTAGTAAATAGTAGTGAGGTATTTATATTTGCTGTCACTGTTTCAGCCTGTCCAACTACCGTTACAACCTCTAATATCAGCTCTACTACGTCAGCACCGCCACCCGCAGGAATATAATCAGCCATATCTCCTGCATTGGCCACTGCATACAATATTTCCCCCACATCTGGATCAGTCGCGTACACACCGATTTCGCGAGCAAAAAAACCTATTTGCAGCTCTGAATTTTGCAACACAGTCTGCATGCGTGCGGTACCAGTACCAGTAACGTCCAGTGTCGTGATTGGTAAATTTAACTTGTGACTAATTAGATCACTCAGCGCTGATAATATTTGTCCTTGCGCCAGTTGACCATCACCTAATGCAACTCTCGTGAAATGCAATGTTGCACCAGTTTGTGCTTTAGTTTCTAACTGCAGTCCTGCCGCCGTCAATGTCATTCCATTATATTGACTCATTTACATTCTCCTTTCTATTGTAATTTTTCCACCTTTACGTAAAACAGCACCAAAAAACATTGTCACTGGTGCGAGTGTAGGCAACGAAATATCTATTCTTTTGCGTCCGCCAATTCGGTTCGCAATACCGATCATCTTAGGTATAGTTGCTTTTGTATTGTATGGCAAGCCAATAACTTGCTTGCCTCCTTTACCGGATAGCAATCCTATACTAATATTCTGATCGATTTCTCTGTGAATTTGAATCCCATCAAGCCATGACCGAGTATTTTTAACTGTATTTATCGCCCTAACTAAACCGTGATATGCTTCATCATTTGTAAGGATATCTATTGTTCGTATTTTAAAATAGTACGGATCTCCACCATAATCAAACCACTCTAATACCTCTGCACGAGCAAATGCAGCAGTAACTACCTGTTCTACTGCCCAAGGTGTGCCCTTGTGCCTATGCCAGGCAATTGATTGCTTTATCATTGCTCGTTTTTTATCGATACTGAAGCCTATCGGCTCGAAAAAATCAACATGAAACTGCCAAGCCAATAGATCAAGTACCGGTTCTGAAAGTTCATCAATCCTGGCAATTAATATTGTTTGTGAGATATTAGCAGTCACAGCTTGTAACTCTTTATCAATTGCCGCCGCTGCCGCTTGCACTTTCTGATCATCTCGAATACTAGGAGGTACCAGATCGATCAGTTTTATTTGTGTGATATCAGTCGCCATCTGAGAGGCCCCCAAAATTTATAGTAACCTTTTCGGCCACAGCTACTTGGTATTTTTCTAATGCCAAGTATATTGGCGAAGTCACTTCCACACGACTAGCACCAGCAGCGCGTACACGCCAAATTAATTCTGATGGATTAATATCACGCTTTAGCTTTGATTTTTGCCAGATCATATAGGCGCTCACAGCCTGATTGACTTCCTGCTGAATAGTTAAGCTGGTTGTCGCGTTATCCCTATTAATATAATACGTAAGGTTTATTTCGTAATGAGTTATCGTAGGGGCTAATACAACAACCTTATCCGTGAGTGGTCTAATCGACCTATCATTACAAGCATCAGTGATAGCCTGTAATATTTCCGTCCCAGGTATTTCGCCGCCAGTCAGCAAGGGCCGTATTTCTACTACACCTGGTTCCGGACTATAGACAGCAACATCAATCACTTGCTGTGATGCCGTTTTCGCCCAATACTCATATGCTCCATCTGGCCCAGCGACACTAAATGATTCAGGAGCTTGCTGAATACGTTCGCGTAGACTGTCATCACTCTCAAGATCTGATCCGCCAGCACTTTCTGTTATATTGCTTACTAACTGCACCCAAGCGATAGGATCAATAAACTGATTGACTTGATCGGCAATATACCCATTTCCAATAGTACCAATAACCGTGCATTCTGCAGCAACATCAACGTACATCGTACCTGCTAAAATTTCTGCAGTACTGCTTGTCTGAAATACTATTCTATTGGAAGTTGTAGCCCGAATGCCTGCTGGAATCGTAATGACTTGTGGTTGTACAACTGACAATGTAAACCGTAGCATTGTTTTGGCTGTAGTGGCTTGCAGGCGCGTTACGCCTACTAAAATACCTAAGTGTTCTAGATACTCCTCTGTTGCGTAAGCTAATAAGTTCTGTTTTGCGCTATAATCAATCAATACTCGTTGCTGAATAATGATTGCTGCTACAGACTGCAAAAACAATCTGACCGGATCGCCCTCTGCAAGCGTCCGGTCAGCAATAGCTTCATACATTGTTATTATTGATTTCTCGATATTTCCAGCATCCGTATCAGCAAATTCAATAGATGGCAAATCCGCGATCATACGTTAATCACCCCCTTGTCAAATTCCTGTTTTAATTCCTCCGTTTTCTTGGCTAACTGTAATACAGGGCCAGCGGCCTTTTCACCAAACAACTTCTTAGCCACTTCAATTCTGTTAGTTGGATCCACTTTGACTACACCGCTAAGCACATTAATTAAAGCGTCTTTAGGATTTGATTGGGATTTTTTAGCTAGATCCATTACATTAATTCCAGCTATTTTATATGCTCCTAACTTTCCACTTGTTAACTGATTTAGTGCCCCCGTTACGTCTTTATTTTTTGCCATTTGAACATACTTTGCCACATTTTGAAGTCCTTGAACATTCTTGAGCAAACTATTGACACCAATGATAGCCGACATCGGATTTTTTACTGCCATCATGGCGGCATTAGCAAGCGCGGCTATATCTTTCAATTTATCAATACCTGCTTTTTTTGCTTGATCCTTAATGGCATCTTTTATCTTATCAACCTTGGCTACAGCAGCTGCTGCACTGGATGTACTTGTACTAGCTTTTATAGGTTTAGGTTCGACATAGTATTCTTTTAAACTTATATCCACTGCAATATATAGAACGTTCCCTTCCTTATCAAGATGTTTCCAAGTTTCAGATAACGACTCAATAACAAAATTCCCTAGTATTTTCCCCTTAATAATTAATGGATAATATTCTCCTTTCTGAACAATCTGGCGCAGTTGCTCCGCTTCTTTTAGTGGACTTAGTCCTAGAAACGCAGAGAAAATGACCTGAAATGAAATTTCATCCAGTCCAGGAGCAACAAATTCCAACTTTGGCTTCAGGCCAACGATATCATGTTGCTCAAACTTTACGGATGTCTTCCTTTTGAAGTCGTCAAATGTACGAGTTTTCTCGGCAGAGACTTCAAATGTCACGGGGCCGAATGTTCCAATCATCTAACATCACTCCTTGATTTTGAACCGCACTATTGGATGCAGCCGCCCGTCAATGCCTTCACTTGAATAACTTACTTCCGTTACTATTACCCTTGGCTCAAACCTTTGTACAGCTTGCACAATTTCTGCTGACAAACGAGCCTGAGCTACTGGCATAGGTAAATCTAACATTTCTTGTTTAGTGCCAAATAACCTATCGAGTGGTACGGAATAGATCGGTGTCGTTATTATGGTACGCACATTCTGTATGATTTCTTCAATTTCAGTCAATGGTGCGAATTTTATTTCTTTCGATGCAGTCAAAGTACTGACTTGAATTTCCATAGTTACCTCCTAGTGGCTGTGATTGTTTGTATTGCCACCACTGTCAGTGATAGAGCCAGAAGCGGTTAGGTTACCTTTAATTGTTATGTTTCCGTTAATAGTGATACCACCGTCAGCTGTCACAGTTAATACTTTATTACTTCTGTCGTATTCGAGAGTAGTCCCATCACTGAATTTTTTCATAAATTTTTTGCGGTTACTGGCAGGCGGTTTATTAGCTTCGGTATAATAAGCCCCTAAAATAAACCCTTGTTGTTGGCCGTTAGGAAGAAAAATACAAACAACATCGGTATGCTCGCCCGGAAGGTTATAGTCTTGTACGTCCGCTGAACCAGACACTAATACTGGCAAGTCATATGATACCATGCCGCCCCGGTCTGGTAATTGAACTCGTACCGTGTGCGCTTTTTCATCAATCGACACAACCTTTCCTACTCTCACAATTTCATCCATTTCAGCCATCAGTAACCCTCCAAACATTTGCGAATTTCAATATCGGTACCATAACCACTGTTTGATACAGTATGTTTAGCTGATGTTACTGCATATTTACCATCGTGGATTTTAAAACCTTCAACCATGATATTCACACCACCGACTAAACGAATATCTCCTATACTAAGATCTATTTTAGCTGTGTTTTCATCTTTATTCTTCTGACGCAATCGCTTTTTCGCCAGTTTTTCAGCCTCGCCATCACTGCCCACGCGTTCATTAATAACTAGTGTGGGGCCTTCACCCTCTGTATCAAAATCGCCTTTATGGGTTTTACCTGTTTTTGGATCATTGTATTCGACACTAGCGGCTTTATAGACTGACAGGTTTTTACTGCCAAAGCTATAGCTTTTAATATTATCCTTACCTTTTTTTAGCGTAAACACTGCGCCTTGACTCTCATACTGCTCCTGATCGTAGATAACTATTTTTTCATCAGTGACTTTTAAACTGTGCCCCGTCCGCTGACATAACGACTGTAAAAATGTCAAATCACCCCGATTTACCTGATCTACCCGGTCAAAATTAGAATCATCTTCACTATCAAAAAAAAGTTGCAAACCTGCTCGGGTGGATATATCGCTCGCAATTGCTGATAATGTTACATTCTCCCAAGGTTTATTTTTCTTGTCATGCCTGATTCCGCTTGAAAATGGCACTGAAACAGCTTTTATTTTTACTTCGTTTGGCGGTCCAGTGCTTTCTATTTCGTCAATTTCAAAAGTGCCACAAGGTAATCTTTGTTCGGCATCGTTCTCCATGACAATAATTGCAGCAGATAGTTTTGCACCTTTAGCCGGGTACCAGTCACCTATCCAGAGCATTTCGCGATCCTCTAACGTTATTTGGATCTCATCTGACTTATCTTCCGCATTATCGCTGTATTCGAATGACTTTAAAAATGGTGCCAAGTCATTTGATATATCTTTGTCTTCATAAGTGATAGTTACCCGCGCACGCCTTGCTAGTGACATTATCTCACCTCTTCCATGGTGGCAATGTCGCAGCCACTCGAATAGTCGTTTCAGGAATAGTTATTACTACACCCGCTGGGAAAATCACTATTGAATTATGCTGGTGGTTAGCTTCGATGAGTGCGCTCATATACTTCTCGCTGCCCATTTGTCGTAAGGCTATAATATCCCACGTATCGCCTTGTGTGGTCGTATAAGTTTTAGCCATCGTTAAAACTCAGCCGCCTTTCATTGTGCAGAAAGTCAAGGAAGGAACTATTAGCCTTATTAACTTCGCTTTGTACTTGCCCAGGTTCTGGATTGCCATAAATATAAATATTTGCTGGCTTGTAATCAATCTGGACCATATTCCCACCACCACTATTACTACTGCTCTGCTGGTTAGAAAAAGACGATAATAAACCTACTGCCCCGCCCTCTCCATTGTTTTGATCTGTACCAAATCCCATCATCTGATTTACTTGCGCCAATAGCCCCATGGAACGTGGGACTGCCTCACCCTCTCCATTGTTTTGATCTGTGCCAAATCCCATCATCTGATTTACTTGCGCCAATAGCCCCATGGAACGTGGCGAACCATCTAAAGGAATCGCTGCTTCTGGCCCATCTTCTGCAAACGTAGTTAAAAACGATCCTTTATTGTATATCCCTCCGATAGCATTCGATGCAATGTCTGGTGTAGCAATGTTGCCATCATGCGCCCCTATATTACCTCCGTCCAAGCCACCTGCAAATAGGTTTTTCAATCCATTCCATTTTTCTTCTAACCACTGCAGTGGGCCTGAAAGTTTTTCCATAATTCCATTCGCAAATGATGATAGCGCAGCCATTGGATCATTCCACAATAAAGAAAACCAAGTTTTTACCGTATCCCAGTTAGTAATCAATAAATATCCCGCCGCTATTAGACCAGCAATACCTACTATAACCAACCCTATAGGGTTTGCAGTAAGTGCCGCATTCCACAACCATTGAGCGCCTGTCCATGCTGCTGTCGCAGTAGCACAAATCCCTGCCCAGGCAGCGTAACCAACCATCATTCCAACCGATAATAGAATCTTACCAATTCCCATTGCTGCATTCCATATTAATTGCACTCTTGTCCACGCGCTAGTAGCTAAGGAACAAATCCCTGACCACATAGCATGTGCCCGAGAAGATAATACCATACCATCAGTTGCAATCCTAGCCATAAACATCCATCGGCCAAAAGTCATGAGTGGCAATATCACTGATGAAAAAGCAAATGCAGTAGTTGCAACAACTAATGATAAAACTGCAACCCCTGCCGCTGTTTTTACTATTAAACTCGTTAGTTCAGGATTTCTAACTGACCATTCAGCAAACCTACTTGATATCTCCATAATTTTTTGTGTAACTTCGATCACAGCAGGCAGTAAAATCTGCCCCATGGAAATTGCAGAATGCGCTGCGGCTACCTTCACACCTTCTAATTTTCTAGCTACGGTATCCGATTGTATAGCAAACTCTCTTGCCATACTACCCTTTGCCGCTTCAGAATTTCCTTTTTTTATAATTTCAACAAACTGATCATAATTGCCTGATATTTTAGATAGTTTTCCAATATATTCAGCTCCAAAAAGTTCTGCTAAAACATTGTTTTTACTTGCACCATCCAGTTGTCCTATACGTTCAAATAAATTTAACATAGTACCTTCGGCATCTTGTAACGCTCCTGCTTGCAATTCTTCTGCACTATATCCGATTTGTGCAAGCGCTTCTTGGAACGGTTTACCTTGCGTAGGAGCCGCTGCCACTTTTGTAAATAACGCATTTAATGCTGTTCCCGTTGTTTCAGATGTTTCTCCCATCTGCAGCATGGCTGTTGCCATACCAGCAAGAGTTTTATCGGATAACGTAGGTAGTAATGATGAGGCTGTACCCGCGGTGCGTTTAAGTACATCAATAATATCAGCACCACTAGCATTCGTCTGATCATCTAGGTAGTTGACGGCATTAGCTAATTCTTCTAGCTTATCAATACCTTCCTTAGTCTCTAAATTTATTCCAATAGCACTACCAATTTTTGCAAAATCCTCTGTAATTTTCTCTGCTGGAGCTTCAAATGCTGTACCCATCATGATTCCCATGCGGGCAAATCTATCGATGTTTTCTGCACCTTTAACACCTGATTTAGCAGCCATAGTAAATGATTTTGCCATAACATCAGGCATAATCATCATCGATTTACTTGCTTGCATGATCTGCTGACTCATTTCGTAATAAACATTTGTTAGATTTCCGGCATCATCCCTTGCCCCATCGACTTGCTTCGCGACTCCCGTCATAGCACTATCATACTGAATAGCAGATGCAATCGGCACAGCAAACGCGGCCACCCCTATTGCAGCGGTAGTCATCGCGCCCTGAGCCTTATCTTTAAAATTACTAACATTCTGTTGAGCGCGCATAGCACCTGAAAGGTTTCGCTGAGCACGCTCCGTACGTGCTAACTCTTCAGCTAATCTACGTTGCTGGTTAGCATATTCAGCTGCTGATATCTGACCTGTTCGTTGCGCTCTCTCCAGTTCACGCATGCTTGTCCTTAAAGTAGAGGCATTTGTTTGCAAATTTCTAAGTTGGCTAGATGCCGATCCAAAAGTACTGCTAAAGCTTGATCCTAAATTTGCCGCTAAATTAAATGCAATATCGAATACACGTGCCATAATTTAGCCCCTTTATTTTTGTTTTTTTTTATCTTCTTCTATAACTTGAAGCGCAGAGTCTAACCAAGAAAGTAATTCAGTTATCGGCAATGAAACCCAATAGGAAACTGGCGTATAATTCGTAGTCGATAACCGTATACTAATTTTTTGTATTGTTTTATGGGGATTTTCACCCAACCCTATTCGAGCAAAAAATTCTGTACCACTATCTTGACCTTTGAAAACTCTTTAGCAGGAAGCGCATTAATCATATCGACGGGAACCTTTGCTGCTTTGGCTGCTACAACTGCAAGATATGTCATTGATAGTTCTTGTACTGGAGCAACGTCCCCTAAAATTCGCGCCTCTTTTGAAGCTTTAATCAAATCATCACCAGTTAACGCCTCAATATCTAAATCGATTTCTGTAAACTCTTTCCCTTCAAAAGTGAAAGTTTTTTTTAATACATGTTTCATATGCTACCGCCTCCTAAAAATAGTACCCCCAATGCAATGCAAAGGGGGCCATTATTATAATCCTAGTGCTTTCTTAACTTCTGCAAGATAATCAGTACCATCTATGATGCAGATATAATTATATTTATCAATTTCTGCAAGCGTTTCGCCATCGAGATCGATTTTAATATAAATTACTTCAAATTCATTTGATGCGTCACCTGCTCCGCCCATTTCCATCTTTCCTAGCCCCGTCTTCTTAGGTAATGTGCGAACAGCAACCCGCAGAGCTTTGACCTTTAATTCACCATTTGCTGGATCACAAACTTGGATTGCTCCTCGTAAATCAAGAGCATGAATCTTTGGTTTTGCCAAGAAAATAAGAGGCTTAGTGACCGTTCTCCACGATAACTTTAAGGTCATTTTCTGAAAATGACCAATCGTAGGGGATTCCACTTCACCAGCTACCCCTGCCCCCTTGACCGTCTCAGACATGTATTCAAGGTCAGGTAAATCTGCATCAGCTACACCCAAAAGATCATTACCATCCTGATATACACGTAGATTTATTAGTTTTTCAGGTATCTCATTCATATTTTTTTACCTCCTTACGCAAACAATGTTGCAAGATATGTAGGATCATACTCAATGATAAAGTCAATTTCCCGTGCTGGTCCTGGTGGCGTAAGGTAGACATGAAATCTAATAATGCCATCTATCAGATCAGTCGTAGGATTTTCCGACTCTAGTAGTACAACCCGCCCGCCTAAAACCATTTGCCTAGCGGCCAGTCCGTTTAACCAGATATTTGCACTATCTAGGATTGTGTCAACTAGCCGTTTATTAAGTGGTGCATCAACTTTCTGCCAGAACGTCAAAATTAACGTATTATTGATCCAGTCAAACATACGTCGAATGGGGATAAATGCGTCTTTTGGATCTGTAATACCAGGATAGCAACCAGTACGATTACCCCAAAGCTTCCAACCTCCGACAAAATTTAGAGCAGTAACAATACCCTGCCCATTCATGTACGCTGCTTGATCGGGACCGAGGTTGACCTCAGTACCATCTGAAATTACAGCACCGTTTGCCTGTAACGACTTATTAGATGGGCTTACATAAGGTACATCATCGTTGGCTGCATCAGTCTTGCAAATAATCCCCGCTGTTTGAGTACTTAAATGGAATACCTCACTACCTAATTTCGCTAGTGGCCAACAAACAATTTGCCGTTCACTCACATAATTATTATCATTTTTCCATGCTGCCACATCGGTATATTTTTTAACGGTATCAGTGGGAACATCCGTCACTGCAATACATTTAAAATGTCCATTAATATTACTAGCTTTAGCTGTCATTACTGCCGCTACCGCAGGATCACAACTCCAACCAGGTGCAACAATCTGACCAGGTATTATACGGAACATAGGGAAAACCCTATTAACCAGTTCTAAACCTTCGTAATTGCCTGTTTCAATATCAACGCCGCCAATAATATCAGCACTGGCAACAACTGCAGGATTGAGTTTCGTATATGTAGCTAATAACGTTGCCTGATTATCCGGTATTGTTCCTGTAGTAATTCGAGAAATAACAACTTTGCCATCTCCATTGAATGCCGCTGTATAGTCAATATTTTTAGTCAACGGACTGCCTTCAGCAGTTAGCTTTACAACTAACGTAGGCAGTAACACTCCGTCTTCATCAAGAATACCAACCCCTGATGCAAGGTTTACCGTCTTAGTAGGTACAGCAGTTTTATGGACTGCAGAATCAAGCACGTTTACAAAGACCACTGGTGCCACATTAAACAATGCAAAATGTGATTTCGCAAATTCGCAGAGTGTGTATTTACTCCAATCCGTGTGATATCCGAATTGATCAACAAATTCTGCATATGTGTAGCATAAAACAGGCTTATTTGCTGGTACAGGGTTTTTAGCCATATGAATAGGAGCTGTCCCAAATACCACTGGCAACCCTGCTGATGTTTTTACTGTTGGAACTAATGATGTAGGCACTTCTGACCCATAGACACCATGTTTATATGCCATGTTATTTGCCCCCTCTCACATGGTCTACTACTGCGTTAAACAGCGTATTCTCCACGGTTCCTGCCGTTTTTAAAGACTGTTCGGCATTCGATAACTGATTAACCGGAACGAATAGCCCCTTGATTGCAGGACATTTTTCAGTTGTTTCAGCTATGTGCAATGGTATGCCACCTTTAAATACAGTGTACCTTTGCAATACTCCACCCGGTAGGTTAGGTCCAATATAAATTAATTGTTCCGGACGTTTAATTGCGTCCGGGAATGTTTTCGCCATAAATACCCTCCTCTAATCTTTGTTGTGGTTGCGAAATATGCCAAAGCGTTGTCAGCCATGCAATGGCTTCAGGATATGGTTGTTGCGTTCCATCTGGACATTCCAGCTTCAAAGGAAGTTTCATCCTAAATTGATTGCCTAACTGCCGCTTAATCAGTAATCCTTGTCTAATACGCTCCCCAACATTAATACAATCACGCCAAAAATCATCATCCTCAGAGTAAGTACCGATTAAGATGACGATTTTTGCTATAGACTCTTTTTCTTTATCCTCTACATCAATTATCCGGGCAATCACATATGGGAATGTTACCTCTTCATCTTCATTCTCATTATTATCATTGGTTGGTAAATATCCCGGCCATACTCTAGGAGGAATTGTCGTTTTTTTTGTGGTTTGTAGTCGAAAATTTTGAACAATGCCAGTAAGTTCCTTGCATAATTCATCTAATAAAATTAGCGGTGTCAATCATTATCACCTCATTAAGATGCGGTTTATTTCATGGTCGAGACGTTTTTCAAGAGTTTCAACGGCGTTATCTTCTACAAATTTGCTCACAGATGGAGAACCAATCATCTCCGGTATAGATGGGCCGTACTTTATCTGTATTGGATATCGATCTCTCCCAACCCGACGTAGCACATGTAATTTCCCTGATGACATGCCTTTATTTATGAAAGCTTTTGGGAAGTTCTTTTGTTGACCACGCTTTACTTCGACTTTTAGCATACTAGGTGTACTTCTTACTTTAAAATTAATAAGAGGTCTCCGAGTATCTCTTGCTTTTACAACAGCATGCAATTTACCTGCAGTAGCCCCATTAATTTTTATTGTATTTCTTACTTCACCAACTCGTATAACATACCCTTTTGATGTCTCCCGCGCAGCAGTAGTACGTACGCTATTTGCCGCACGATTAAGAGCTCGCGATGCCACTTTAGGCACTTCGCTAGGCAAATGTTGCAGTACTTGCATTGCGTGCCTTATTTGACTTTCGTCAAATCGTATCATGTCGCATTCCACCCTAATGTAATTTCATACATACCAGTATTTTCACTGCATTCAATAATGGTATATGGCCTATCATCAATCTTGAATAATTTGCCGTACACTGGTTTTTTGGTTAGATCTGATATTTTTACAAATACTTTTATCATTGATAAAAATATCCCATCATATTGTTCTGATTCACGACCGCTACGCTGTTTATTTACATCGTTATCAATAATACACAATACCTGCTGCCCATTTATATTGTGATATTTGGCAAACACATCGAGATCTAAAAAAACATTCATATCGTCAATAATCTGCTCTTTAAATCCCATCTCAGTTTATTTTCACCAAAATATCGATACCAGCTACTGTTTTATCAGCAAACGCCCATCCTGCAGAAATACCACCAGCGGTCTTAATGGCCTTTCCATTTGTTTTATCCCAAAATAATTCATCTCCTACAGCAAAAGCCGTGGTACTATCAGCAGGAATTTGATATACACCAGATACTGAAACTGATCCAGTAGCATCCTTTGCAATAGGCTCTTGGGCTACTCCAATACGTGCACCAACGACCACCACTTCCATGTATTCAATGTCAGTAGTACCACTGTTTGTAAAGTCTAGAATATCTCCTTTTTGGACAAATACTGCTTTAGACATTCAAATCATCTCCTTTTTTATTAATTTTTCCCTGGGTTTTTATAAAGACCGCGGAAGTCAAGTAACGTCACACCATAGTCAATATAAATTCTCCACTTCATGCCTAATACATCAAAAGCAACCTGTGATTCAATTACAGGACTCTTTTGACCGTTCAGATATGTTACCTCTATTGTGTCAACTAAGCCTGCTTGTGTTGCCAGATACCAAGCATTTGCAGAATATTGATCAAGTTCAGCATCACAGATCGGAATTAATTTACCAGTGAACGGATTGCGAACACCAGAATTAGACGAAGCTGGATCAGTAATACTTGTCAGTAACTGTTCAGTTTCAGTCTCCAAGCCAGTAGGAATTAGTATATACTTAGGCGCGATATTTAAAGTTTCTTTCCCTCGCAAGTTTTTTTGTTTTCTCATAGCAGCCCGTCCATCACCAATACTAATAATGCTTGGTGCAGAACCATTTGCAGCTAGATTTCCTTTATCGCTTGCAAAAATACTTGCATTAGCTTTGCCTAGTGTTGCATATACGAGAGTATTAATACCTCGTTTTGCTGCTGCTGCATAAGCGGCAGGAATTTTAGTCAATGCCCCTAAGTCATCATTCATTAATGCCTGACGGGTAATCCCCCAAGAACGGCCATATGTAAGCACTGATTTTTTTGTTCCGGAATCTTTCATCTCATCATGCTTAAATTCACCACTAGCAGTCATTTTTAAAAGTTCGCCAGCTTCCGATAGCCTATATTCGGTTGCCTCTTTAAAATCCGGATTACTTCCCGTTCCAGTCCACTGTTCAAATGTTGTTTCTGCCGCTGCATAACCGTTTGACAAGGATTTATTCGCGGCATTAGATAAAATTCCAGCAAAAGCACCCGCCCCAGTTAATGCTTCTCGGATCAGCCCAGCATCATCTAAGTAACGTGCTTTTGAGTTACCTTCGCGCTCCACACAATCAATCATCAAGTCACGCAATCTCATTGATCGTAGTTCGCTCGCACCATCTGCAGGCTTATCCAATATTACGCCGCCTCTTAGTAAAATTGCATCAGCAGCGGCACGAGTAAATTTTTCACGTTCTTCCATTTTCACTTCCGTTCTGGTCGTGGATGAAGGTTGATTATTTTTACGTAATTGTTCTAATACAGCAGATTGTACTACTTGTATGCTTTGACCACCTCTAAGATGTTCAGCAGGATCAATACCAAAATCACGGCATAAAGCCATAATCCCCTCTGAACGTGTTCTTTCATCAGCAATAGCCTGGGCACGAATTGCTTCATTATCTGGCGTACTTGGATTGGTTTCTAATGGTTCATTCATATTCACTTCACTCCTTAATTTTTCTTCTATATCTGAACGACTTTCGTCAGTTTCAGCAGAACGTCCAACACCAACTGAAGAATCAGCCGGGATGGAAACAATTGATATTTCAGTTACTTTCCATTTGCGTGCGATATAACACGGTCCAGTAAAGCGACCACAGCTAGAAATAGCATTAGACAACACTTGTTCCCATACACTGACTGTATATCGGCAACTAACAGCTTTTAATGTTCCGCTGACCACTTTCTGAAAGTACTTATCACTTTCCTCATCAGCGTCGAATCTAACAATTGCTTCTCCTCGATTATTAGCGATAACAGCAGACTCAATTCCACCTATCGGTACGTCTACATTATGATTAAATAATAGTACGCCGATATCGTTTAATTGAGTTAAGTCGCAAGCCCCTGGGGAATGATCAAGGATCTCCACGTCTCCCCATCGAGTTACCTCTGTAGTTTCACTCGAAAAAGAGAGCGGTACCATTCGTTTGTCAACATCAATGGCCGCTCTCGTAAGATTAAAACTACGTTCAAGATCCTTTGCCCACTTTGGAGTCTGGTTTGTTATTGATGGCAAGTTGCTTCCCCCCTTCACTATCCATAGTGATACCGTATTTTTCTTCTAGTTGCTTTTGATAAGCAAATTCCTTGGCGCGTTGCTCCATGATTTCACGCCAATCGTAACCAACACGGGCACATATATTTGCAAGATTATCTTGACCCGTATCCATTGCTATGTCATTTGCTTTCGCTTCCTTCACTGGATCAATCCAGCTCCACCCTGGGGCAATCCATTTGTGTTTTAAATATTTAGCTTTGTTCTGCCAAAAGTCAGGAATATTAATCTCACCAGATAGTACTGCACTAGTAATTACTTCTTCGTAAACACTGCCTAAAAAATGATCAATTAACCATTGTTGCCAATCTGCATATGTTCTTTGATCTTCCAACAAGCCTTGCCGAGCTGATGAATAATTTACTTCGCTCATGTCGCGACTGGTGGATTCATAACTAAGCCCTTGACCTGCTCCAACGAGTCTCTGAAATAAAGTCGTCAGTTCTTTAGCATTTGTTGCTTGCCCATTTGGTACAACAGAGGTTACATCGTCACCCGGTTGTAAATCCATTAGCATACCTGGTGTGATCCTTTTGCGCTTATAGCCTGTTTGTGGATCATACTCTTTGCTATTAACCGTTTGTGATACTCCCCGCCCTGGTGTACCGCCACTAGGTAAGGTTCGTTTTATAAAAGCCGCAAAGCTTGCTAGTATTTTTTCCTTGATCGAAATAGTATCTAAATACTCTTCCGTATCATTAATCCTCGTAATAGCAGGTGCTAATGGAGAAAATTCTCTGATTTGTGATGGTAGTGTCTTTTTCCACAATGCAAATACATTTTTAGCAACAATACGTTCCGTTTTACCTGTAAACCAACCATCAGCCGAGAATATTTTAAAATGATACGCTATTGGCTTTTGTTTTCGGTCTACTTCAACACCATTTACTATTGCATTTTCACCATATTTCATGATGCCATTGCTGTCCAAATCATCTACTTCACGTAGCTGCAGTTGAAAAGGGAAACGTTTATTCCCTGAATAGGTTTTAATCAACAAAATACCACCGTCAACTTCAGTACGACGGACGTTCATTTTACATATTTCCCAAAATGCCTGCGATTCTGTAACATCACAATTGGCTGGCTTCTGCCAATCAATGAAACTATTTTCTAAAGTAGTATTCAATTCTTCATTATCTGTCAGTGCCTGTATCCTAAAGCCAATACCAACAACATTTCTTTCCAGGACACCTGCAATGCCTCCTATAATGTCACTATTACGCTCAGCATGTCTTGTTCTAGCCCTTACAAAATCGCGTTGAAGTTGATTCACTTGTTCAGCTTTGGCATTTACAGGAACCCATCCCTCTGAGCTACGACTTATATCTCCTGCGTTATAGGCTCCCCGCGTGGCAGCACGCCATGCCATACGTGCATATCCCAACTTAGGACTAGCCCAATTTATTGCCCGATCAAGCATATTCATGCCGCTATTACTAGGAGAACGTTGTTTCTCTTCCACTTAAAAACCTCCTAACGATAAAAAGCAGTTGCATAGATCCCACCATTATTTTCATAATGAGATAGTTCTGTTTGCAATTGCCTACGCTCTTTATATAAAGTTGCAAGTTCTCCACGCCGTATCATACGGCTGCCTATTTTATATTCCTGGGCTCCACTTTCTATTTTGCTAATCGCTAGATTAATCTGCTCTAACTGTACACGTAACTGTTCGATTATCACCAATCCTCCTTCACTTTAATCCAATCTTCGTCTTCTTCCTTGTTCCCTATAGTACTATTGGATTGAACTTCTGGCTTTATTTCACACAAATAGCGCACTTGTAACAAATCAGCAGCCAAAGCTGCATATACTTCGGTATCTAAATAGTGATTTTGAGCATGTGAAGTTTTTGGTACCCAAGTTTCAACTTCACGATTATTTTTTTTAGTCCTTATTTTATGCTCACTGGTAAGCTGTTCTGCATAATCTAAGTCACAATCTTTAAATGTCATAAAGCAACCAGTGCCAACAGAACGATTCAACCTAGCTGCAATTACGTTTTTATATTGGTCTCCGTCAACAATGTACAATGTTTGTCCATAGGATTTAGACGAAATGTTATCAATTATACTTTTCTTAAACCTGGCAACCATCTGAGTGGATGAACCCTTTACAGGTACAGCCCAATCTTGATTTACAAGACAAAAATCATATACATTTTCAGTATCATAACCTGAATCTATTGCGCATAAATTTACTTGCCATTTTAGTTCACCATTAGTATCAGGCCAATGTTTATTCATGATAAACTCTAAATCTTCCCATGTTTCTACCATGCCATGAGCAATATTTTGACTGGTATACTGTGCTCCCCATGCTCTGATTGTCCAATACATTCTATTTTTTTGCACATCGACTCCGGCTGTTATCAGCTGAGTATAATCAGGTACAACGCCTTCTTCTAATTCCGTTTGTTTTTCAAGAACCTTACTACTATCTAACGTTGCAGCCTTATCTTCCCAAGGTTCTCCCAACCAACTATTGGTAAAATTCATTAGATCCGCAGGGTCATCTTTACTATTTAAAAATTCAGCAGCAACCTGTCCAAATGTTAACCATGGCGAATAAATTGAATTGATATGAAAACCTACAGTGCGAATACGCCCAGTAAATTTATTTTTCTGAACCCAACGTCCAGCTCTAAGCATTCCTGGCTTGTGTCGGTCATCAATACGCCCATGACAATGTTCACACTCATAATAAGCTGAGTAATAAACAGCATTGATATCATAACTCTCATCCTCTTTTTTAGGCCATTTTATATTTTTAAAATTAAAAATTTGTTCATGAGCGCAATGTGGACATGGCATACGATACTCATACTTGGCATCTGATTTTTCATAAGCCATATATATTGGGCCTGTTTTTAATGTTGGGGTTGATACCTTAAAAATCTTTTTATTCCACCAGTTTTTCGCACGTTCAGTAACAAGTTTTATCGGACTAGATTCTCGTCCTGACCACAGAGGATACTTATCTATTTCATCAAGGATAACAACTCTGGAGGACCAGCTTGCTAAATCTGTTGGTGAATGAGCTGACCCAAATAATAAAAAACCGCCTCTAAATTTTAGAAGCGTATCTTTACTATTATTGGCATCGAATTTTTCAGCCAATGATGGGCAGTTTTTTAGCATTTTTTGCATACGCATATCTGAGAACTCTTTGCACAAGTCATCATCAGGTAAAACATATATAATTCTGCTAGGATCTTGGTCTATAATATATCCGGCTATATTTAATAATCCCTCAGTACCCGCGATCTGAGTACACTTTAGAAGACTTACTTCCTGTATCTGGTCATCATTAAAGCAGTCCATTATAAAACGCATATATGGAACAGTATTCGTATCCCACAGACCTGGTCTACTTGTTTCTTCCGATGACAGCACCCTATGTTTGTCTGCCCATTCTGAAACGGTCAATTTTTCTGGAGGCAAAAATACCTGTAATGCTTTATTAATTGCTTTATGTAGTGTTTGTTTTACGCCTGCTCCCTTTTGCAGAAGAATATTCTCCTGTCGTTGCAAGCTGAGTAAGTCCTTTCGTAACTTCTTCATCAACTAACCTCTTTGCGTCCAGGGCTAATTCTGGATACTGGGCGTTGAGTTCGGTTGCAATCCGATGCCCCATATATAACAGCCCTTGTTTTATTCTAAGAAATACCTCGGCCATAGAACTTTCAACATCATCAACTGATACATATTGACCTACCTTTTCTAGCTTTTTTATTTCTTCCAAATCAGCCTTTGTTTCACGGTACCTTACATCCGCTTTTAACTTCCGTAATTCTGGACTATCTTCTTTTTTATTTCCAGCCCCAATTTTCCATTCAACCAATTTTTTTAGGTCCCAATTTCCTCGACTTTCTTTTGGTGCACCTTTTTTTGCCCAACCTGACAAAGTCTCACGTGAGATACCAAAAAACTCACATATCTCAGCACTACTAAAAATAAAGGTATTTTCTGGCTTCGCAGTATCTTTTGTATTTTTATGCATTCATTTATGCACCACCTCCCTTGTCAGTTTGTCAACCGAAAAAAACCAATTTTTCAGAGAGAGTTTTCGGGGCTCTGGCGACCCGTATGGCTCCCACCCCCTAGGAAGTACCTAAAATATCCAAGTGACGATCACCACCAAGACTTTTTAAAGTAGAACGTATCATTGTCAGTATCAACAACAAGGCAGATGCCAAGCCATGTAGCTATTGCATTGATCGCTCCTAAGATACTAAGAGTGTAACCATTGCCATCATCAGCAGACTTCCATTGGCATGGACTTTGCTCAGCACGTTGTAAGTCTGTTGTGCGTCATCGTGACTTGAACGTGATACATAACCTATCAACATAGTGAATATCAGTAGCACCACATAGCAGTGCTTGATTATCATTGTATCTACATAATTTGTTGTTACAGTGTAATAGCATATATGGCATATATGGTGTCCTCCTGTTATCCTCTAAATGTTCTTAACTCCTGGACTTTAAGATCAATTAGTTTCTTTATTCCTTGGTATTGCTTATCGCGTCCATCCAGTTCCGCTTTAGCCATGATCAACAATACTTCTGATTGATCTAAAATAACGGCTAATTCTTTTACATATGGTTCACTTTCAGCTATTGCCTTTAAAACGGTAGCGGTCTTTACTTCTCTATGTAATACAATTTCTTCACTTAATTGATTTTTATAATTTCGCTGAGCAGTTTTAAAAGCAACTTCATACCCACCAACTATTTTAGATAATCGTGCTACCTCATTCGATAGTTTACAACTTAACTGAAATAGCTGAGATGGTTCTAAGTCCTCTGATATGAATTCTGGTAATGTATTATGATCGTAGTTAGTTGACACGCAACCACCGCCTAATTAACCAGATAAACATTTTACCGCCTCCAAATCATCAATAGTAAAGTCATCACAAAAAAGGTAGCAATAATATACGCATCATACATGCCAGTATCAATATTGCTCAGCAGAGTATTTAACATATCTCACTCCCCCAATGCTCTGGATATAATCCTCGTAAATAGTCTATGCATTGTTGTTTAATATCCTGACTGTTGTCCCGCCCGTGGTGCCGTTCATAATGACAATCCATACACAAAGTTACGCCACATTCAATCTTGTCTTCTTTTATGCCATCTATTTTTTCGTGATGGAATTTAACTCCTGGCAAAACATAACGGCCACACCCTATGCAGGTATGACCGTCTCTATAGTGGATATCGTTATTTAATTTTTCTAATTGCTTTCCTGTTAATCTTATTCTCTTGGTTTTTTGCATTACCATCGTCATTTTATAATGCCACCTCTTTTTAGATATGACAAAAACCGCCTACAAATTTGTAAGCGGCTCACGTTTGTTAGTATTTATTTACAATCTTCACTGGTTACATATTAACACATTCGTTTAGACACTGTCCAGACACGATTCCGACATTTCACGAATACTGTCAATCCCAAAAATCAAAGCACTTAATCTATCTTCAGCAGCCCTCAAATCTCTTAAACATGTCCTTTCATCAACATTTTCTGCTATTGCAATGTCTCCCAGCTTCTTATTGTTAAAGTAATACTCTCTTAATACCCGGTTTCTTCGTTCTTCAATATCTCCATTTTTTTCACAATATATTTGATAAATTTCTAACATAGCTCTAATATGAGACATTATTATATTCGTTCTCTTGATGGAATTCTTTATTGAATTAATATAAATAAATTCATCGATATCATCAATCTCATCTAAAACGTCAATAGCAGCTCCGCAATATATCGCTTTATCGATATGATCTTTTAAATGATTATAATGTTTTAGTAATAATTTTGTATTCCTGAGCCTACGATCATGTCTAGATTTTACTGCTTTAACTTTTAATTTATCGTTATATTCTAGAGTGGCTTTAGCAATTCGGTCTATTAGTTCTGTATCAGAGATAGTCGCCAAATTCATTCTCAATCACCCCACTAATTATTAAATACCGATAGGGAGGTCTAGCCTCCCTTTATAATCAATTAACCATATTCATACATATAATGCCTAAACAGATTTTAGCTGGTTTCGGCTTTATATTACACTTTCCATTCTTATTATGACGGCAATTACATTGTTCCCCTTGGATGCACCTATTATTATCTTGCATGGATCGCACCTCCACTTTTATTATTGGCTTATATTTCCTCCTTCATCAGTAAATTTATATGTTTTATATCGTTTTTTATCATAATTCTGAATGTGTCCGAGTTGGACACACTTTTTTCGCTTTAAAAACCTATTATTATTTTTTATTACATAGATCATTGCAATTATACCAACAACACCAGCTGTAACCCAGATTATTAGTACTGTTTTTAATAAGTCAATTACGTTTTCCATTATTCAACCTCCAAGTATTGCTCAATCAATGATAATTTTTTAATAGATTCCTCAAATTCCTGTTTCATGGTTGGTGTTTTCTTTATTGCATGTACTAAAACACCACGAATATAATTACTGGCACCGTCTATCATTTTTCGTTCTCGATACGTTATTTTAATTACAGTGATCTTCTCTGCTGGTATGATTTCCTGTCTTTCTGCTGCCGATTTTGCTTTTACATTGCTTATAGTTGTGGTACCGCTTTCTTTATGCTGCTCATATACTACTTTTTGGTCCTCCACTGGCAAGCGTGATAATTCAGCAGCCGTAGAGAAACTTATATTGCTTTCCTTCAATTCATCTTTAAATTCTGGCACCAAGTTATTGTTTATGCTCTCGATCCGCCCGACCTGAGTAACTGATACATTTAATGCCTCTGCTAATAATTCGCGTACCCGCCCAGGGAGATCGTGATTCTTTTTATACTCTTTCAATAATTCTTTAAGCTGTGCTAACTGTTCAACCTTCTCCCAATCGCTTAATTGCCTGGTGGTAGAGTTTGTATAAATTAGCATTATTTTCTCTTTTATTTCGTCTAGGCTTGTTTCGACTCGGCAAGGCACTAATTCAAACTGCTCCTTGCCTTCTCCCACCAGTTGTAAACTTGCTAATCTGCGCCGATGACCTGCGATGACTTTATATTTATCAGTGCCAATGATTGGTTTGACGGTTAAATTTTGCTGTACACCCAGCAGCTCTATAGAGTCCTTTAAGTCAGCAACATCTTCCACTGAGTAAAAATTATCTTCCGACGGTTCTAGATTATTGACACTGATTAAATCAACCTTGAAATCATTACCCGCCCCTGTAGTTTCGCTAATGTCAACGTCTATATCCTGAGTAGTATTTGATTTTGAATTTAGTAAATCGGTAATACTAAACTTCCCTTTTCCCGGTGCCATTTATACCCCTCCTGTAAATGTGTCCGAGTTGGACACATTTTTTATTCCTCTAAATACTCTTTCATAAACGTTAAATAATCTTTGGCCGCTCCGCATCGATGTGAGTATTCCGTGATAGGCTGCCTCGCGAATGTACTTTCATCTATTTTTTCCGTCCGGCGAATGTGAGTAGTGAACATCGGATATTTTAACTGGCTGTTTAAGTATTCCTCACCTTGTATATTTACGTCATTTTTAATGAAGCTAGTAATTAGACACCCTCGAAAGTTCATTGATGGATTTAATTCTTTTACATCCTCAAATTGATCTATAAGCTGGTCTAGACCGTCAAAAGAGAATTTATCTACTTTTATCGGAACTATTACTTCGTTGGATACGACAAGAGCATTAATTACGCTAATGTTAATATCCGGTGCATTGTCGATTATGCAGTAATCATATTTATCTTGCACCTGCTCCAATGCTTTTCTAAGTATGATCTGCTGCTGGCGCGACATATCCATGATTACTTTTAAATTTGCACTTAGAAGGTTCATGTTTGCGCTGATTATGTCTAGATTCTCATATTCCGTTTTCTTGATTACATTGTTGATATCGTAATTTCGCTCTACAAGTACATCCGCAATGCTTGGCTGATCGTAACTATGCACCCTGAAAAATTTTGATGTATTCCCTTGTTTGTCATTATCTATTAACAGGACTTTCTTTTTATAAAGGCTACTGAGGATATGGGCCATATTGATAGACGTGATTGTTTTAGCCACGCCGCCTTTCAGGTTGATAATTGAAATTGTTTTCATTTTTTATTCCACCTTCTCAATATTTTTGTATAACTACGGGCTTTACGCTCCCTTCTTAGTTGTCTTGGCTAAAGGTTTTTCTTGCCACTTTCCTTTTTTAAATTCATATTTTGCAAATACGATCATTTTAGGCTCCGGATTCTTGCTTTCATCAGAGAAATGATACTGCCGTTCTTTTAGGTCTACCAGTAACATGAACTTAGTCCATCCGTTTTTCTCAGCCAACTCTTTGGCTCCGCTTCTTGCCGTTCCCTTGCTTGAATATGGAGTACTTAACAATAGCCCCGCCCCCTTTATTTCTTATAAATTATGCTACATCAAATAACTTGCCCTGTGCTCTATCGCCATTAATATATAGCTCACATTCGTCATATAGTTTATATAAAGCTTCAGTACACTTTTCTGGTAAAAGTTGCTTTTCATCAGCTGGAGCATCAGAGTAAGAATCAGATGCTTTATGAGGAGTATTTAGATTTAAATTGCAGTTTGATTTACTTAGTTTCATTTGCGATGTGATTGTTGCACCCATTACTTCATTTTCGCCGCCATAGGATACTGATACGCTACGTACCTCGATTCTTTCAAGGTATTCGTCTGGCAGCTCACACATTTGAATAACGTATGGTGCTAAACTTCCCATTGCTTGATAAAATTCAGGTCGTGCCTGGTCTGAACAAGTAAATGAATATTCATCCCATGAACCTGTTCTTACTTGTTTTTCATGGGTTATAGATATTTTGTTATCAGAAGTAACTTTTACTTTTCTTATTCTAATCACTTTATATCGCCCCTCCCGTGGTTTATATGTCAACTAATACAATGTCTGACGGATCTCTTTGATCTGGCATCATCCAAATGTATTGCGGATATTTTTCTTTAATTTCCTCGATGGTGTTATAATGCTCGACTTTGTATGGTGGATTTGTACCCTTGTGAAAAGTAATAACATAACCACCAGCAGGAACCGTTTGCCGTAAAAGTTTTTCTTCCCCCTGCCAGCAACCTTTCCATTCCCTAATAGCTACGGTTTCGATTTTCATCTCAGATTCAACGTCCGGTCCCTCTCCATACTCTTCTGCACACCTTTTAGAATCGGGCATCATATACATACAACCGCTACCAGATACAGAACAACTATAACGTCCATCATCAGCATCATACGTAGCACATTTACAACTCATATCATTTTTCCTCCTTTGGTGGTTTAGGTAACGGTTGCCAATGTGTAACCATATTATCAACATCTTCGCTAAATTCATTACAAAATACTTGCAATCCAATTCCTTCTCGATCATAAGTTAATATCACTGTACTATTTTCCGGCAGTCGATCATCAACTCTGATCCATTGGCAACTATCCAACTCATCTAACAAAGCCATTCTTGCCAGATGCTCACCTTCTGATTTTGCTTTCCAGTATTCAGCTTGCTGTCCTAATTTTGCTAAGCGCATGATTTCATGCGTATAAACGGTATGTGGTGTGACTTTTCCCTCTTGCTTAAAATCAGTGATATCTAAGACAACAACAGCAAACTCTTTATTCTCGATTCGCTCAACTATATTACTCATTATCCCGCCCTCCCCATTATTACCTCACGCCTACCATCGCTATAAACTACATACGCCAGGATACGGTATTTACGTCGTAGCCATTTCCACGAACTGCTTGCGCGGATCTGTCGCATTATCCATGCCCCTCCTTGCATTCTCTCGGTACTGTTGTAGCTCCTGGAGCATACCCAGTAGTTTTATATAGTCATCGCTGTTTAAACGGAAATTATCTTCTATGATCTGAATTGCTTTATTTATTTCCATTACACCGCCCCCGCTGCATAATCTTTTCCGCTTTCTTTTTATTGCGTCTTTGCCGTGGGAGCTTATTTAAAAAGGTATTTCTTCTTCGCTTTCTGGATATACCTCAGTTCCCATTTCATCTGCAGGGCTTTTTGCTGGTTGCGCTGTCTGTCCACTTGGCTTAGATTCTAAAAACTCGATATGTTGGGCAACGACTTCGGCAGCACGTCTTTTTTGCCCGTCTTTTTCATAATTTCTGATTTGTAAGCGCCCTTCAACCAAAATACGACGACCTTTTGTAAGATTGTTACCGCAAATTTCGGCCAACTTATCCCATACTATGATAGGAATAAAATCTGCCCGCTTATTTTCACCAAACCCTGTATCAACTGCCACACTGAAGGACGCTACTGCTTTACCAGTTTGTGTATAACGCACCTCTGGATCACGCGTTAGACGACCGACTAATATAACCTTATTCACTTAAATTCCCCCTTTTCTGTACTTCTTTTGGTACTTTTTGCAACTCTGTCATGTATCACCAAGCACTGATTATTTCTGCCTTTTATGTGATAATCTAATCAAGGTACTTTTGTCGGAATAATAGCATCCTATCTGACAAAGTTATCTGATACTATGTATTTAACAGGAAAAACTTTGATCTATATTGGATCTCCGCTTCTGCCTGGTATTTTAATCATTCGGTAAAATTGATATGGATAACCAGTTAATTCATGGATTCCGCTACGGACACTACCTTTTTCTATTACATAGCCTTTCTTGGCTTTAGGTTCTTTCTTCCATGATTTTGCTGATACGACTCGTTTAATTATTTGTGGTTGCTCTAGGTTTTTACTGCCACAATATCTCTTCCCATGAACACTATCATCTGAATTGAAGGTTTTACTTGTTTCTTTGATCAAATAACTTGCTAATTTCCCATATTGTCCACTACGGTCTAAATACGTTGGACGAGGTTGTCCACATGTCCACAATTCTGTTAGATCACGAGTATCCATGCTAGTAATGATTAAATGATGATGTATGGCCTTATTTTTACATTCTGTAACAGCAATATATTTCAGCTTAGTTCCACGTTTTTTAAAATAGTCTCGTAGTTTTCTTAAGAATTTCCCTAAATCTTCTTTTGCCGCTTGCGGGGTTGCTGGTCTTTGATCCCGTCTATAGGTAAGTACTAGGTGAATGTCTTGGTATTGAAAATTATTATTTATTAATCTACGAAGGTGATTCTCAGCATTTCTCTCGTTTATTTTTTTGACATCTTGTGGAGTAGGATTTTTATTTTCACTTCTCGGTATTTTCTTACTCATATACCGATAAGAATGTTTTTTTGATATTTCAATGGTTTTTCCAGCTATCACAATTTCCTCGATATACGGCATGGTCAACTCTCCTCATTGAACCAAACATACATTTTGTATGAGTTATAAAATAATCTTAGTTATCACGCATAGTTTTTTGATAATTACATATGCTAGTACTAGATAATTCATAGCTTCATATCAAGCTATATGTCGATAAAATAATACCTTTAACAAGGTATACAGACTTCTAAAAAGTCTAATTTAAGTTGACTTCTTTACTAGTTTTTGGTAAAATTTTCTTAAGATGTTTTCTAGTAAAGAAGTTCCTTTTTTTAAACCCTTACAGGCTATTTGCAGTAGCTTGTAAGGGTTTTCATTTTATATTCTTAAAAATATGAAGGGCATTATCCCGCCCTCCTATAATTGCCTCAGCACTTGACGACCATTTTATATACCTCATTCTCAAAAGTTCTTTCAAGTAGCCCTCTAATCGCCAGCGCTGATCGATTTACATATTCAGCGATAACTTGGGGCTTATAACCATCTTCGACTAGCTTAAATACAATTTCGATCTCTTCCATAGTCCACGGCGTATGGTTATCAGCTTTAATCGGTCGTTGTTTTAATCCAAGATCACCTATTCGGCGTTTTATTGCTCCTTCAGTCCTATAAAGCTTTATAGATATTTCGCGGTATCCATATTTATAAGCATTAAGCAATGAAATTAAATGATCATCTTCTGTCTTAGTCCATGGAGAGGTTTTATATTTGGCGGCCATGATATCAGCTCTGCGCTTAATCGGGACCCAACCTGGTTCTTTACCTAATGCGTTTGTCTCAAACCTTGAGAAATCAAGTAACCATTTATGCTTTTTAGCCCACTTCCAAAAATCATCAATATCAACTACTGCAAATTTACACTGATTAACTTTTTTATATCGCATTGGGAATTCATGTTCTGGCCATGAATTTTTAATATAACCGAAACTTCCCGTTCTACCTAGAGCCCGCATTAACTCCATAAATGTAATTTCTTTTCCGCCTTGCAAATGAGGGCCAAGATTCATTCTTCCGGCTTTTAGTTTTATTGCGTCGATTGATTTGTTAAAAGTTTTTGCAATATATGGTATTGATGATTTTCCCCACATTTCTTCAAGCGTTTCCTTTTCTGCAGCAGTCCAGTTTGGATTTCTTCCCACAAATACCCGCCCTCCTAACCTAACAGCTGGCACGGATCTTTATAGTCACGGCCAACATTCTTAATGGTTCTTAAATCCGGTACCGCTTTTAACTCACTCGAATCCGATGGAATATCGGTATCGATCACTGGCGCGTTCTTTTGAACTTCTTGGTTAACAGAATACCTATTAGTCAACAATACCGCTTCCACTCCATCTTTCGGATCAATAACCTTATCCGCTTTTGGATCGAGATATACTTCTTGACCACACCCATTACAACGCGCTTTTTTTCGTCCTTCCCGGAAACCGTCGTACATGTCAGCGAAATATTCATTACCACAATAACACTCAACACGGAAGCGACCGCGCTCATTGATGGAGGTAGCTTGTCCATGTTGTGTTTTTATATAATCAGCATCTGTCAAGCCAGAAACACGCATGGCTACGACCTCTTGCAGGTCAATAGCGACAAATTCACCATCTACGTACCTGGCGCAAATACTTCTGGATAGTCGTGGACGCTGGGACTCCGCTATAAGATTTTTTGCCATAGTTTCCGGAAGGAATATTTCAAGTTTGTTGCCGTTGTTGAGTCCGAGGAATACTGGGAGTGAATCATCTTCATAAACAGTGCTTTCTTTGTTGCTGCCCTCTGATCCACTAAGAGCCGCCAATTGATCTCTTAACATATTGCATTCCTTCACCTGTTCTATTATTTGGGTATTCAGTTCTTTACAACAATCATCCATTTCATGAACGGCAGTCATAATATTTTCACTCATACTTTTATCTAGACAATCATCAGGATAAAAAATATCCATGAGTTCAGCTTGAAACTTTTCATGCTTACAAATTTCAGCATATAACTCTTGGTTGCGCTCAATATATTTGGCGTTCTTCTCCTGCAAATCTTCGATTTGTTTCTTTACCGCATAATGTTCATGGAAAGACACGCTACCCAGCTCCGCAAACTCTGGCTTTTCAATAAGTTTTCCTGGTACCGCAGGATCAACTACCGTGACTTCAGCAGCATAAGTATACTGGCACTTATCTATCGCCCCTGGATCCATCGGGCAAATTTCATATTTAGTTAGCACTCGGCGCGCCGGACATTCAGTATAATCCGCTTTGGTACAATTTTTACATGTAAACTCGATCATAAACCCATACCAATCTTGCAGGTCTTCAATATCCATAGGCAAAGTACTTTGCAATTCTAATAGTTCCTTGTTGATTTTCTTAGCTTCAGGCGTCGGTACAAACATAGGGTGCAGCTTACCAGCTGAAGCAATTAATTTATCATCTGCCTCATTATCAAGAGATAGGCGGCGTAGTTTCACTGCTTTTTCAACCCTAGTCTTACCATGACGTAGTTCTGTAAGAAAGGCTTTATCTGTACTATCTAAGCCTTCATATACCTCAATAGCATCTTTAAGCACGTCCCTCATCAGGATAACCCTGATCAATTGTGCTTTTTCGTTAGCTGATACATAAGGATTCATTTTTTCCACTCCAATCAATTTAAATCACTTTTTTACTCACACCGCTCTTCCTACTTTTTTAGCGATACGAAACTTATTGCATGCTTTTTTGTTTTCCGATACCTGGACTGCAACTTTCTGGCCATTAGCATCACGTTGCAGTTCATAACATACTTTTTTACCCATACCGCGATAAGTTTCACGATCAAAGGAACGACACGTTCCGCACCGTTGCGGCTGATAATTTTTACATGGCACTTAACCCACCCCTTCCCGCTGGGCAAATTCTTTTGCATCCTCAAACGCTTTTAATAATTTGTCTATAGGTATATCCTGCTCACCTGCAAGAAGAGCTGATTCTACAACACTTGATACCCTGCCAATAAAATAAGAACATCCATAACCATTAATTCCTTCCCTTATCTCTTCGGCTGATATTATTTTTTTATCCACTTTATACCACCCGCCTTACTTCTTTTTTTCTATCCTTATAGCACTCAACACATGGTCCATCGCTTAGATACTTGTTTGGATTACCGCAATCAGGACATATACCTGATTGCGTATACCAGTTTGCTCTACATTTAGGACATTGCATGCATAAATCGGTCTGATTATGCATCCGCATTACCTCGCCTATCGTTTTACAATAAGGGCAAACTTTACTTTTTAAACGCTTAATTAGATACAATCATTACACCTCCATCTAGACGTTCACCGATGATCTCTAATATCACTTGTGATTGCCCAATTGCGTAATAATCATTTTCCTTAAAGCCAATGTTTCTCATCGATCGCAAAAGACCAAATAGATCCGACATATTCATATGTCTCAATGTTTCTACTAACCATCGCTTTGCATACTCATAACCTTTTTTATACTCAACATTACTAAGTTGCTTTACGTGCAGCCTTAGAAAAGATTCAACTGTCATTTTACTCATGAATAACGCCCTCCTTGACCACCGACTACACGGCGTGTTATAATCGGAGTGTTAATTTAATCGGTTTAAGCTCTTAAAACCATTTGCGCGCCAACGCAAGTGGTTTTTTTATGCATTACTAGAGATGTTATAGCATTCGCGAGGTTATAATACTTCTCGCAAATTGCCGCAAACCGTACCTGTTCATATTCGTCAATAATTCCATCGGACAAAATATCTTCTAATTCCGGCCTAGTATTCTCAGCATCCCGCAGGAACTTCATCACTTGTACTCCTGCCAGCAGCGGTGGCATTGCTTCGAAGGACAATCCAATTGCTTTTCCAGCTGGACAATGGCAGCTGCAATAATTCCTAATTAAGTTACCATGCTGCTCTAGGCAGTGATCGATTGCGATTAATTCATGGGGATCTGGCAGGGTATTATCATTTTCAATCTTCATGTACCGCTTTCGGTCAATTCCACACTCGCCAGCAACCGCATCTTGGGACATTTTGCGGTTCTTTCGTGTATCAGTAAACACTGTAATCCACTCCTTTTTATGAGATAATTTAATCAAGAGGACAACATCTTATTTCCTCACCCCCACTTGCCTGTCCACTAGACGGGCCTTTTTTATTAAAACGCTTGTCCAATATCTATCCAGCCGGATTTAACCGGCCTGTTCACACTTACGTTGCTCAGCGATACGTTTAGCAACTTTGACAATAATTGCATATCCTCTTGCTAATTTATCTAGATCGGCTTGAGGATCATAGCTTATTGTCACATTGTATTTTTTCGTCATCCTCACCACCCCCATATAATCTATGCATTACTATTTGTCCAGTATCACAACCCAAAGTGCGTCACTTTGCGTCATTCCGATCCACTTCCCGCTTCTACCGCCTACTATATGCTATTATTTAATGTGAATATCTATTAGGAGGCGCTGTAAATGGCATCTGAATTACCACATATCACAGTACGTGCAAGTGCCATGCTTAAATTAAAGCTGCAGTGCCTCGCTCATAATCATGGTCGCTCCTTAAGCAAGGAGGCTGAACTGATTCTAAAACAATATGTACAAAGCTATGAAAAAAAATATGGAGAAATTATACTTGATAAGTAATCCACCTGGTTTAGCATCCCTTGCTGAAATAACCTACTTTTTTTTACACAACTTACTTGTTCTCTGTTGATGCACTCCGAGCGCGTGTACATCGCTACAAGTCGCAATTCATAAAACTAAGTTAGTTCTTTGGCAATTTAATACAGGTAATTAATGCCTTTTGTCGAATTATCACCTCAGAAAGGAGGTGAATTTATGAAAATCAATTTATTGGAAATTATTAAATCATTACCAATTCGCAACTATGATAAATTAGGTAATGTGATAGGTTTTGTTGACATTTTTAATTATCTTAAAACTCATTACGCTATTGATAACCAAGATCTCATCTGTTCCTATCTGGATAAATTAGAAAATGATGGTTTAATAAAAATTCATAGACTGGAAGATGATAACGACAAGTTGGATCTCATCATTGCTATTGAACTAATCTAATAAACACGGGATTGAATGACCTCGACTGGAATCGTGGTCATTTCTATTTCTTTGCCATTATCTCGCTGTTCAATTAGTTGAAAGGATTTTATTCGGTGATCCTCGATTTCAATAGAAATGAAATCCGTATTTATTTGCAGATCACTATTTTCTTTTCTGTATTGGAGTTTTATTTTAATGATTTCCTTTCCGTCATTATTACCAGTAGTGGCGGTTTTATCTTTAGCTAACATTTACCCACCCTCCTTTCTAACTAACTTGGTGCTTCTAGAAGCTATCTCCCCCTCTCTCTCACCCCCTTTCTCCAATCCCTCTCATTCCAACCTCAGGCACTTAAATTTATTGGGTTTACTGTACAACTTGTTTCAGCATCAATAATTTGTTCTTTATACTGTACATTGTTGATAAAAAAAATTTTATTAACATCAACACATAATGCTTTTGCTATTTTCAACATCAATAATCCACCTGGCTCATATTTACTATTTTCAAGATCCGATAAATATGGACGCTGAATACCTACCATATCCGCTAAATCTTGTTGTGTAAGTTTCTTGTTTTTTCTATATTCAGCAATTTTATTTTCTAGCATTTTCACCACCTCCGTTTGTTCTGTATACCTTACATGTAAAGAATACCATACTTAATTATTCATTGTCAAGTATACAGTACATTATTTTTATGTTTTTTTGTACGGTATTTCATACAAAGCGTGGTAAAATTATAACCATAAGGATGGTGAATAATGATAATGAATCCGCTTGGCGATTTTATAAAAAAAAATAGAGAAGACAAAGGCTTATCATTACGCGAATTTGCAAAGCGCTGCGATCTAAGTCATTCATATATTGATAGTTTAGAAAAAGGTTATGATGGAAAAACCAAAAAACCTGTTTCTCCTACGCTTGAAACAATAGAGAAGCTGGCAATTGGTCTAAACATTATGGCCACTGAGTTATTTCTTGCATCAAGTAGCACTACACTAAGCACTCCTCAACCCGCCCCAATTAAACTCGATCCAACTTCTCCACAATTCTCAGATGATGAACTAGCACTTATTGAAAAATACCGAAAAATGAAGGATAACGAAAAGGATACTATGCATAAAGTTGCCGATACTATTTCCCCAGACGATGATGAACAAGCGGCCGCTGTGGGAAAGTAAAAGTTTTTACCAAGGGATGTTAGAACTACATTGAAGTTATCACAAAGAGGGAAATACAATTAAATACAAAAATATTGGAGGCGTTTATTATGAGATGTCCAGATTGTGGCCATGAAATAGATAGTAATATTTGTTGTTACTGCAATAGTGAGAGTAAAAACATCACCCCTACTGTACTTTCGCACAAAATAATTGAGCGAACACAGGCTTATGATAAAAATGTCCATGTTCAATTTTCTTCAAAATATGATATACAAAAATCTCTTTATACCTTAAGAGGGATCTTGAAAGGTATTATTATAGATGGAGCAATCAATTCTTTAGAGTTAGATGAATTAAAAAACTGGTGTAAAATTCATAATAAATTTTTAAACAAGCATCCATTTTGCGAGTTAATTCCTACCATTCTTAAAGCTATTGATGATGGCTATTTTGGTCCAGAAGAAATTAAAGACCTTGACTGGCTGTGTACGAGTTTAACTACCGATAATATATATAAAGATGTTATTACTGAAGACATACTTCAACTTCATGGAATACTGCATGGTATTTTGGCAGATAACGAAATTACGCTTCAAGAAATTCAAGGTCTACAAGCTTGGTTAGATGATAATAAGCATTTATCATCAACTTACCCCTATGATGAATTATATAGTTTGACCGCATTAGTTTTAGAAGACGGTATATTAGATGATGACGAAAAGAAATTATTGAAAGCTTTCTTTACTGATTTTATTGATACCAAAAATTCCAAAAACATAAATTGTTCTGATATAGCAATAATAAAAAAAGATATGTCTAAGCTTGGTGTTTGCGCCAAATATCCTGATCTTTCAATTGCTGAAAAAACATTCTGTTTTACAGGCAAATCTTCAAAATTAACTCGAACTGGTTTTGCAAGTATCATAACTTCTCTGGGAGGCTACTATAAAGATAATGTAGTTTCTAGTACAGAATATTTAATAATAGGCAACGAAGGAAATCCTTGTTGGGCTTTTTCCTGCTATGGAAGAAAAGTAGAGGCTGCTATTAAATTACGCAAAAACGGAAATAAATTAGTACTTGTACATGAAAATGATTTTTGGACATTTTATGATAATTATATTGCTAGTTTGGGAAATATAGGATAGCAGCTAAGAAAAGGAGTGACTACTATGAGTGAGCAAATATTAAAACAAATTTTAAATGAACTTCAATCTGTGAAAACTGATATTCAAGATGTAAAAACCGGACAGTCAGCTCTCGAACAACAACTTGTTGCCTTTCAACAGTTTACAATTGAGCAATTCACCGCTCTTGATCAAAAAATCACAAAAACTAACATCATTCTCGAAAATGAAGTCAAGCCGTCAATGAAAGTAATAACAGAACAATTAGAGGACCACTCTAGAGCTTTACAAGCCCACGCTCGTCAACTCGATCGTATTGAAGACAAGGTCACTCATCACGATATTAAAATATCTATCTTAGATAAAACTAAATCGAATAAACGTATTGCTAAAGTAAAATAGAGTAAATAATAAAAACACGCTAAATAACCACGATACAATATAAATATCGTGGTTATTTTATAACTTTTTATTAGTTTCAGGAGGTACATATGACAATATCAGCAGCTGGATATTTACGAGTTAGTACGGATGAACAAGCAGAGCATGGTGTTTCGCTCCCCTCTCAGAAATCGCGCATAATCGCCTATTGTCAATCGCAAGGTTGGAATTTATATGATCTGTATATAGATGACGGCTACAGCGGTAAAAATCTTAATCGCCCAGGTATGAGTAAATTAATAGATGATGTCAAAGAACATAAAATTGATGCTGTTATAGTAATTAAGCTCGATCGTTTGTCTAGACGCCAGAAAGATGTACTTTATCTCCTTGAAGATGTTTTTGAGCCTAATAAAGTTGGTTTTAAATCGGTGTCAGAGCCATTTGATACCACTACTCCATTTGGTAAAGCTGCTATCGGCATGATGGCAGTCTTTGCCCAGCTGGAACGTGAGACTATAGTCGAACGTGTCAAAGAAGGTAAAAAAGAAGCTGCAAAACAAGGTCGCTTTATGGGTGGCCCTATTGCTTTAGGTTATAATTTTAATCGAGATACAAGAAAGTTAGAGATCAACGAATTAGAAGCTGAAACGGTCCGTTTTATTTTTTCGGAATATTTGACTAGTGGAAAGGGATATCAGTATATAGCTGATGAGCTAAATGAGCGCTGTATCCCCACGCCAGGCACCGCAACAGAATGGATAAGGGGTACTGTTAGGGCTATCTTAAGAAACGCCTTTTATGCCGGATTAGTGGAGCATAAAAACTCGATGCATAAAGGACAACATCCAGCTATCATCTCAGAAGAAAATTTTTATAGTGCGCAAAAGATTAAATCAATCCGAACTACTTACAACCCTGATGCTGAGTCTGGTCTTTTGACTGGGATTATTTATTGTGGTGAATGTGGTGCTAGAATGAGAATGAAAAAAGTATGGAAGAATCCACGAAAACCTATGTTGCCCAAAGTAGGTTACTATACATGTTATTCGCAAGACGGTTGTGCTAAATCTATGATTCGCGATGTTAATTGTAAATGTGGTTACAAACGTGCCCCTGAGATCGATAGGGCTGTTGTAGAACATTTGTATGAATATAGACAAAATCCTAAGTTATTAAAAGAAGCGATGGATACCCTCTTAGATACTAATATGAATAAACATATCACTAAAGCTAAAGCACAAGCTACTAAGGATCTCAATACAATTAAAAATAAACTTGAAAAGTGGTACGATGCTTTTGAAAAAAATATTATATCTGCAGATGATCTTGTTGATCGCATTAAAGACTTGAGAGAGCAACGTGTATTTTTAGAAAATAAAATACTTGGATACGATGAAACTCTTAACTTAAATATCAGTAAAGCAGTAACCGTAAAGGAAATTAGTCATATTTTAAAAAACTTCGATGTGATCTGGGAAAATGCAACAAATGAAGAACATCGACAATTATTATTAAGTTTTGTTAAAAGCGTAACGATTGATAAAAACAATAATATCAACATTACCTTTGGTTAATTGCATATCAAATGGTATACTACGCTACAGCATTATTGCCCGCAAGCAAACCCGTAATAATGGCTTCGGTATGCCCAACTACGATTGCTGCTTTTTCTCCACCACAAAATAGATTTTCCGCCCCTTCTACTTGTAGAGTATGATTACATGGAGCAATGCCTAGATAGCGCATAGAATTACCAAGACTACCCGCATAGGGATCTTCATAGCGCGCCTGCTCTAATCCCGGAATTGTCCGTAGCTCTTCGATTGGGAAATACGAAGTCATTAATTTTGCATGCCCAGTGTCAAGTAAGACCAGATTGACTGCATAATCAGAAATAGCATATTGGGTACAGGCTTTTTTACCTAACGAACTAAGTCGTTGCAACTTTTCTGGTACGGGCAATACGACAACACCATCACGCTCTAACTTTTCTTTGATTTCCCTACTGAGTGAATCTTTATTTAACTTACAAGATCCGCTCATAGCTCCTAGTGATCCATCTGCTTTTCTCCCCATAATCTCCTTAATATCAGCTTTGGCAGTCACGCTAATCCGAGGACCAAAAGAGGGACAACGCATAACACACATCGCGCAGCCATTTCCATATCGGAGGCAATTGCCCATGGGCCCTGCTGTACCTGTAGTATCAACAAATACATCACCTTTTATTTCATCACCACTATCAATGACGAGTGCTTGTATTTTTTTACTATATTTTACGACATCAACCACTCTCGTATTTGTTTTAATTTCTACCCCATAATTTTCTAATACTTTTTTTATTACTGGTTCCATTGTGGTTACATCATAAAGGGAAGCATGGTTGTGTCCTGGAAAGGAAATATTCTTATGCCGTGCATTCCCATCCAT
>Ga0074193_1001040_pt1 | contig 38185 bp, 25 predicted proteins | sample EPASupsiteHSE605_FD_64523 | JGI IMG/M metagenome (GOLD analysis project Ga0074193, IMG submission 64523) | Bioremediated contaminated groundwater from EPA Superfund site, New Mexico - Sample HSE6-05 | ecosystem: Environmental > Aquatic > Deep subsurface > Groundwater > Contaminated ... | reverse complement strand
TCGGGTTCATCTTTACAATTATAAACCCTTCCACTTTATTTTATCGTTTTTCATTTTCAAAAATGGATCCGCCACCTCCCCTTACTGTTTTGAGATCACATCAATCTTCTGTAACATCAGTATGTTTTCAAAACAATAAATTAGTTTCTACATCAAGGAGCTATGAGCTTTTTGTTTGGAATTTGGATACCAGGAGGGTTGAAACTGTTATACATCTTTGCCTGCTTTGAATTGGTATATTGTTGAGATCATATGTTGTGTCTGTTTTTATCCCTGCAATTTCTCGTCTTGGGATTATTAGTGTATTCAATTATGGCAGAATAGTTCATAATGTGAATTAAACTTGTTTATGATATTTTTACTTTTTGATGAATTGCACAGATACCATATTGACAGATGCCTTTACCGGGAAATATGCCTCTATGATATGACTCATCAAAGAGAAAGGATAAGTTTAAATGAAATTGTACCACTCTTCAAAAGTGGATTCATAATCAATTTCTTCTTCACCAAATTTCTGAGATTCAATCTCTTGTGCTTGATTGTTTTCATGAGCCTTCCTTTTTGGTTTTTTGAAGTATTCATTAGGAATCCCATTTTTGGAATAATCAATGAAATATGGCTCCAATAATTGGTAATTTTCATCAATAAATACATAGAGGCATGTTATTTTCTTCTTGTCAAATCTCTGCATCTCAGACAATTTAAATCCACTTTCTTTGTTTTCCTCTTTAAACTTATTCATGACAATCAAAGTAATATTCAATAATCCTTCTCTTGAAACATCCTGAAAATATATCTTATGTATTTTCAGTGCTTTGCTATCTGTTTTGTTCCATCCTTCTAATCTCTTACAATTCGCCCCCCTATCGCGTATCCCGCTTGAAGAAAGTAATTTATCACCCTTTTTATTGCCATTTTCACTCTTCTCCATTGATCCAAATTGATTTTTATTAGAATTTTCCAGAAAATCAATACCTCTCAAAATCTAGTTCAAACTAAAATGTCGAAAAAATAATAACCTTCACAAAATATATATGGTTTACAAATTGGACATTGTCATTTTGTAAACCATGATCCATCAATTACACCACCGTTGGTATTGTTGATCAAGGCAAAAATGAAATATTAGTGATTAATTGGTAGCTACCTCTTGTGGGTGCTCCTATTGATGCTCTCCAGTCTGTTGGTAGGTACTATCTCCTCTAAATCCGTCCAGTACAGTCTCATGAAAATGATTTCAAGAGGAATACCCAGCGGGTATGATCTGGATCCACGCGTGGGCACAACCCACACATGTACGTGTAGTTTTATTTTGGTATGCCCTCAGGTGCACACATTGTGCATGCGTCTATATACATGCATCCAACACAAGGTGACACCATCCATGCTCCATTACATGACAGTGTTATAAGATTGATTGCAGAGACATTTTCCTACTTCTCATTCACGGCCAGCCAAAAGAAAGTACCAATGAATGAACCGGCAGGATCCCTAGTGTTCTTTTCCTTTATCAGATTTGATTCTCATAATTTCTCGTCATTAATATCTTATTCTGTCAAGAATTCAGGTTTTCCCTTCATAAATTTTATAATGGTCTTCAATTAGTGTCTAATTCAAATGATTTTTTGTCTGATCATGTCGAATATCTCAAATGGGGGAAAAGTTCGTCAAAAAAGCTTATTATTTGATGGAAGAGAGTTATAAATGATCTTGTCGTTTGTAGTGTTGTGGGCAGTGGTTCAATGTAACTTTTCAACATAGTTGCTGATCACAACCCAAAACATCTTTCTCTTCTCATTGAAGCATCTCGTTTTTTTATCATAAATTTGTTGAATATCTAGTTAATCAAAAAGCTGAAATAAATGCAAAAGGAACATTTGTCTAGTTATAATATTCAGATCGACTCCTCTGCATATTGCTGCTCAAAATGGTCATCTTAGTGTTGTTGAATATCTAATTAATCATAAAGCTCATATAAATGCAAGAGGTAAATGTGGAATCGAACATTGTTAAATTCCTCAAGAGTAAAGGAGGACTATAAATCAGAAGAGGATTGAAAACCACATGAATTAGATTTATTGAATTTGTTATCAAGCTCTCGTTTTGAAGGGAACATGGAAACATAATACCAGATATATCATAGAATATGCACCATGAATATCAAGTGATCAAAAAAGATTTTTGTATTGATGATATCTTACAACATTGGAAGTCTAATGAATCAGAATTACACGAAAGAGAAGAATGATGGTTTTGGTACTGTGCTCATAGTGGATCCAGGTCATACTAACTGGTTTTTCCAGTGGGTTACATTAACCGATTAATAAACCGATAAGTGATTTCACTTCATTTTATGTCTCTGAGATTCGACATCTCCAAGTTAGTTTCCAGTAACAAGAATAGGCGAGCCATCCTTTATACACCGTCAATGGAAATTAAAAAGCTTGAAAAAGCATCTATGCTAAAAGGGTTGGATACAGTTGTTTTTGATTTAGAGGATGGTGTTCCAATGAATTTGAAACCGATTGGCCGGAAAAACATTATTGAGTACTTATCAAAACCAAGAACAATAATCCCAGAGTTGGCAATTAGGATAAATGCCGTTGATAGCAAAGAATCAATGAAAGACCTCAATGAAGTTCTTCTAAATGAATCTATCGCGAAGCAATTCAAATCACTGGTAATTGCTAAAGTAGAAGATCCCGACGAAGTTAGATTTGTTTCTAGGTGGCTAAAGTTGAATAATTATGAACATATGAAGATTCTTGCCCTAATAGAAACTCCTCTCGGGCTAACCAAAATAAACGAAATATGCAAGTCATCTCCAGCTCTTGATGCAATAATATATGGAGCAGAAGATTACCGATCAGCTTCTGGAATATCTAAGGAATTTGGAGATTCTCCCATCATGTATGCAAGATCCTCATTGGTTGCATCAGCAAGAGCTCACAATCTTCAAGTGATCGATATGACTTCATTAGATTTTAAGCGCTCTGAAAATGTTATCAAAGAAGCTCAACTTTCCAAGTCATTTGGTTTTACTGGGAAACAAGTTATTCACCCCATGCAAATAGAGTGTGTTAATCAAGCTTATGCTCCTTCTGAAAAAGATATCAATAATTCCATTGAACTAATCACTCGATTCATTCGTACCCAAATCGTTGAAGGGAAAGGAGTATATGGAGCAGAAGGGAACATGGTTGAGCTTCCTCATGTAAAAGATGCTGTCCAAACATTGATCTACGGAGGAAAAGCCATATCTGAGATTCAAAAGATTGCTGACGAAGCACTTAAGTAAAAATGTTTTATAAAAGGATTCCCTCTTTCGAAAGTGAAAACCATATTTATATACAAAACAACAGTCACCATGAATTTCCTGATTTCCAATCTTTTGTTAGCAGGTTTCCTTTTCGAGATAATCGACAATTACAAAATGAAATTGAGGCCATCAGTAAATCAGTTTTTATTCATGGATTTAACGAATCCAAATTTGCTAAAGAAACTATATCATTGTTATTCGATGTTGTTTTAAGTTTCAATGGGACTGTATCTCTATTAGCTTTGAAATGTATATCATTAATGACCGAAAATCATGGAATTGATCCGATTATATGGATTAATTGTAGCATTCTTAATTTAATAAGGAATTGTATTACAAGCGATTCAGTTGAAATTGTGAATTGCTCATTACAAATCATCAAAAATATTACCAGGAAAAGGACAATTGCAAACAGAATACTATCAGAAATGCCAATATTATATCTTGAGAGGATATTGAAAGTTTTTAAACAACCAAAAACAGTATATTTAATGATTCAAGTGATGATTTATATATTGTATCATGTTGAATCAATCGAATTTCATGTTTTTGATGAATTATATCGTTGTTTAGCAATATTTTCTAATCAAACATATAAGAAATCTATTCCCAAATTTGATGAACACAGAATTAGGATTGTTTCCCTTTTAACCAAAAAGGCACCATACATTTCCGAAATTCTTTATAATTATGATATAATTGATATTTTTTTAAATGGCCTAGAGTCAGAATCACCGAATATCATTTGTTTATCAATAGATATTGCTCTTAATGTAATCTCTGATTCTTTTAATTTTGATAAGATCAATTTATACCACTTTGTGTCATTATTACATAATACTGACCATAATGTTATTAATAGTGCAATAATCTTTTTCTCTACATTAATTACCAAGTTTTTAAACGAGATAAGCATTATAAGCGGTATTCTTGACATGGTATCCGAGAAACTGATAGATTCGTTGTTTATCACAATCGAAAATGGAACATGGAGCAACAAAATTGAATCTTTGAAATGCATTCATTTGTTGCAAAATATAGGTTATTCTCAAATACTAATCGAAAAATCACCAGAAGCATTAATAGACCAAATAATTAGCATTATTGAATCTATAAATAATGATGAATTGAATGTTTTGATCGCTATTTTGGTCGATTTTTTTTCAAATTGTGATTTCTCTGAAAAATTCATCCACTCAAAAAAGGATTTGCTTAATGTGCTAGATACAATAGATGATGAAATAGTTACTACTAACCCAAATGTGAGTATTTTACATCATTATTTATATTTATAATTTCCTCACAAATTTTTTGTAAAGAGGTGGATTTTGAATTCAAAAAGAAGGAAATGTTTCCATGTTTTATAACACTTGTTTTTTTCATTCCCTTTGTGAAATCCGAGTTTTTGGAATCTTTTGTTAATGATAATTTTTCCAAAGTGTATTCTTACAATCTTTCATATTCGTGCGGTGTATCTGGTGATTATTGGGTTTTTAGATCGCTATTTTGTTTTCTAACAGCAAATTTATGTCCTGGAATCCATGTAAACAATATTAGGGCTTCTTTTATTGTAAGTGATTGCTCATTTGTATCATGTGTATCAATTGTGTCATCAGGAGCTTTATATTTTAGTCTTCTGGACAAATCAACGCTTATTAATGAACGAGTTTGTATTTTTAGTTGTTTAACTATGTCAGATAATTTTGCATCTGCTTATTATTTCACTAGTGTTGGAGAAACTACAGGAATACTAGGCATGGGTTCTGTTTTTAACTGTGGAAAATTGCCAAATAAAGGATTAATGATATTTAGAATTGAAACGATCAATATTATGCACAGTTATAACTCATCTTTCCAATTTAATCGAGGATATTCTGGTATATATTCTGTATCAAACAATCTCTCAATTATATCTTCAACATTCTTTAATAATACATCATCAGAATATTCTATTTTTTATTTTGCAGGGTTGAATATATCGATATCATTTACAAACATTGTTTGTAATGTTTTTCAAAGAGCTTATTATAGTTTAATCAGGTTTGATAATTCCTTATCTCCAGTCATACGAAGTTGTTATATATACAATAATTCTTTCGTCTATTTATTTTCATTTACCAAAAAGGCCTTAATAATTGATTCTCATATACAAACAGGGGTGATAAGTGGATCAACACCAGAAATCACTAATCCAGTCACATATCTCAATTCTTTTGCTCATTCTTTTCTTAACAATGATGTATGCTTGGCGAATATTCCTGCAACCATTGTTTACACTCCATATCCGACCCCAGAAACATTCAATAACTCATATATGATATATCATCCACTTCCATGTAATCAATCTATGTCACACAACATGCGGTTCAAACCAATATCAAACGGAGACTTTTGTATTGTTAATTCTGTTTTTATTTCTTTGTTTTCTATTAATGGAGGAGGTGCTATATATATTTTGGATCTATTCTCTAATTTTTTTGCTGAAAGATGTTTATTTCTAAGTTGCTTTGCTCAATCTGAAGGAGGAGGCGCAGTTTATTATAAATGCAAATCATTTGGTTCCTCTGTTTTTGATAAGATATGTGCAAGTAATTGCTTTATCAGTTCAACTTCAACAACATTTCATGGACAATTTGCTTATATTGAAACCCAACCTAACAAAATTAATGAGTTGATATTTTGTTCGGTAATGAACTGCGCTCCAGATGGCCTCACAAGAATGTCGTCGTTTTCTTTACGGGATGGCATTCAAAGGATTTCAAATCTAAATTCTTCAAATAACAATGCATATATCAACGCAGGACTATCTTTGTATGATTCAAAGAGGCATTATTTCTCGTTTTCTACAGTAATTAGAAACAATGCGATTCTATACACGACCCTTTATTTATCTAACGGGGACTATAGATTGAATAATATCAATTTTATAAACAATTCTCAAGGATCAGTTTCTGTTTCAATTATTAAGAATGAGGCAATTACTCTAATATCAAATTCTGTGTTTTTCTTTAATAATCATCCTAACCCAATTCAAAATCTTCAATTTTTAATCATAATTAATTCATATGCTGATGTTATAACCATTACCAATACACAAGCCTTTTTTGCGGAATTTAATAATTTAACCTTTACTTCAACACATTCTCTTGAGCATTTTTCTACCGAAGGATTCTATGCCGATAATCCTGTTTCGAGCGTCAGCTCATCTCCATGTCCTACATTTTCATATTCCAATCGTAGTTATTATGATAGCTATTATTATGGGTATTCATATAGTGAAGGTACATCGTATAATGGTCGCGTTCGTATTGATGCAAGCCAAAATTATCATCTTCATGATTGTGTTTTTGTTGAAATCAGTAGCCAAACCTCAAATGGTGGGGCTATTTATGTTTCTAATATTGAGACTCATCTTCTTATTTCATTAAGTGTCTTTTATCAATGTACTGTTGGCAGCGGGTCTGGTGGTAGCATTTTTTATTCGAGTTCCACAGGTTCATTAGTTTTAGATAAGATTTGTGGAGTTTTTTGTTATATTCTATCTACTAGTACCACCACAGGGCAGTTTTTATATAGCCTTACACAGTGGAGTAAGAAGAATGAGATTAACTACATATCTATTTCATTTTGTTCACCAATTTTTCAAAACAATGATTCTCCTATTTATCTTAAATCAGGCCAACAGAAGCAAATTGGAAACAATATTTCTAAATGCTATGTTCGAAATAATTGTGGTGGTTTTCATGATAGTCCATCAACCCTTAGTAGCATTTTTTGTACGATTTCTTCAAATATTGCCAACAATCAAGTTTGTATTTCATATTATGGTGGTTTATGTGAAATCTATAGAAACAATTTCCTGAACAATTCTCATTCTTCGACCACAAATGGTCTATTTCGTGTTGATTCTTCATCCGTTGTGAACTATGTTGAATGTGTGTTTGCCCAAAACATTGCTGCCTTTCTTTTTTTTTATAACACTGAATTTAGGATATATAATTGTTGGATTAATAATTTCTCTATTGTTTACTCAACAAGTACATATTATATATATAAACTAAATGAATCGAAGTATACTCACCAATTATCTCATTTTTCTGATTTTGGCTTAAATGCGGAATTTCCCTTGTTTCCTTATCAACCTCATAGTAGGATTCCATATAATGGCCTCTCTCAAAATCCAAGATTTGAAATCTTCTTCCCGAATCAAAGTTATTATTATACATGTACTCAGAATATCCGTTTTGTTCCTGATGTGAATAGTAATTTTTGGATAAGGAATTCTGTTTTCGATGGATTGGTCTATTCATATGGATCCGCAATTTTTTTGTATAATGTTGAAACCCAAATTCTTTTATCAGATAGCATTTTTAAATATTGTTCTTCTTTTCAAGCATATGGAAATGATGTTGGTGGTGGTGCAATTTTAATTTCTACCTCATTGATTAGTTCTGGCTGTGTTTTTGAGAGGGTTTCTGCTTTCAAGTGTCAAATGACGAGTACATCAGCAAATGGACAGTTCGCTTATATCTCATTATTGGCTTGTCACAAAAATGAGTTTTATTATTTGACAGTTTCTCAGTGTCCTGTCGAGCCAGGAAATACGAAACAGTCATTATCCATTTTTAATGGACACCAAAAAGTTTTTAACACTAATTCTTCCATTAATAGATGCAATTCAGTTTCTTCCATTGGATTAAATCTACCAAAAACTCTGTTTATGGGATATAACACCATAACTCAGAACAAGGCCACCTCAAATGGAGTAGTGTATATTAATTCTGGTTATAATAAGGTTTCAAACTGTAATTTTGTGAATAATTCTGTATCTTTAGTTTCATCTGGGATTTTACATCTCGCAGGAGATTCTACAACTGTAATATTGAATTCTGTTTTTCTTAACAATAGCAATAATTCAATATATAATTCTGCTGAGACATATTTAATCTCATGTTCATTCGATAGTTTTTCAACTGTGAGTGGCACATTATTTTTGTCCAATAGTAATAATCTAAGCACTTTTCAAATTAGTCATATTGTTCATGATGACAATGGCAGCTGTAGTTTCGATGAATATGAACCAGTATATGAGAATAATATTTTTGAAATCCCGTCAAATACTAGTTTTAATGTGTTATCTCCTCTTGAATATTCAAACATTTCGTCGTATAGTTTTCTAAGGTTTCAATGTGATTATAATGCGAATTTCTGGGTAACCAACTCATTATTTATCGGATTATCAGCTTCAAGTGGAGGTGCAATCTATGTTTCTACATCAAGAGCTTTGCTATTGTGTCAGGAATGCCTTTTTTGCAATTGTTTTTCATTTGTCCAGGAAACATATTATCTGAGTGGAGGCGGAGGAGCAATATATTTTGTTTCATCTTCTGGTTCATTAATGATTTCAAAAGGTGGCGCAAAGAATTGCTCAATGACACAATGCAATTTGAATGGCCAATTTATTTTCGTAAACACCAAGAGTTCAAAGATATCCTCTATTGAATTATATTCAGTTGTCTCATGTGGTTTGTCTTCATCCGATAGAAGATCTCCAATTTTTCAAGTGAATGGAGTAATTTCACACCAGAATAATAATATTTCCAATAATGATTTATATTACCATTCTGCGATATATTTTCGATCTGTTTCCAGAGCAACAATCAAGTTTGCAACAATTTCAATGTGTTATTCGGTTAAGTTTTATACTCTTTGTTTTGAAGAAGGTTATTACTTGATGGAAACTATAAATATGGTTAATAATACCATATCAGATAATTCTAAATCATTAATTCAAGTTTTCTCCAATTCAATTGTTGAGTTTAGAAATTCAGTTTTCATTAATAACTCAAGAAATCTCATAATATCAAATTCCGGGTTAATAAGGATTTTTGATTGCTATATTGATTTTTTTTCAACCACAGGTACATCAATTCAAGTTTTTAATAATTTAACCTTTACTTCAACACATTCTCTTGAGCATTTTTCTACCGAAGGATTCTATGCCGATAATCCTGTTTCGAGCGTCAGCTCATCTCCATGTCCTACATTTTCATATTCCAATCGTAGTTATTATGATAGCTATTATTATGGGTATTCATATAGTGAAGGTACATCGTATAATGGTCGCGTTCGTATTGATGCAAGCCAAAATTATCATCTTCATGATTGTGTTTTTGTTGAAATCAGTAGCCAAACCTCAAATGGTGGGGCTATTTATGTTTCTAATATTGAGACTCATCTTCTTATTTCATTAAGTGTCTTTTATCAATGTACTGTTGGCAGCGGGTCTGGTGGTAGCATTTTTTATTCGAGTTCCACAGGTTCATTAGTTTTAGATAAGATTTGTGGAGTTTTTTGTTATATTCTATCTACTAGTACCACCACAGGGCAGTTTTTATATAGCCTTACACAGTGGAGTAAGAAGAATGAGATTAACTACATATCTATTTCATTTTGTTCACCAATTTTTCAAAACAATGATTCTCCTATTTATCTTAAATCAGGCCAACAGAAGCAAATTGGAAACAATATTTCTAAATGCTATGTTCGAAATAATTGTGGTGGTTTTCATGATAGTCCATCAACCCTTAGTAGCATTTTTTGTACGATTTCTTCAAATATTGCCAACAATCAAGTTTGTATTTCATATTATGGTGGTTTATGTGAAATCTATAGAAACAATTTCCTGAACAATTCTCATTCTTCGACCACAAATGGTCTTTTTAGATCTGAGTATTCATTAGCAGTTGTAACTTTTCTTCAATGTGTATTTGCAAAAAACACAGCCTCGTTTTTGTTTTTGAATGTTTGTGAACTTAGAGTTATTCATTGTTGGATAGACAATATGACATATACGAATTCATATATCTTTTTTTCGTCAAATATTGTAATAACACAAACAATACATCCACCACCATTCCACTATAATAATGAGTTTTGTTTTGCTCAGAATCCTGTTCCATCAAGTATTCCTCCTATAGCAAGTTTTAATAATATCAACGTATCTGATCATTTATACATCCAATATTTTTTGGATGATAGATTTCAAGATTCTCTATCAACAAATACTCGAATCAAATCTGAATTTGATATGAATTATTATATTCATGATTCCTTGTTCATCTATCTTAATTCTATGAAATTTAATGGAGCGGCAATATCTATTAGTCTTTCATTGTCAAATTTGTTGGTATTCATGTCTTCTTTTATTAACTGTACTTCTTCTGGAAGCCAAGGAGGTGCGATATATGCAACATTATCCAATGGAGGAATCGCACTAGAGAAAGTATATGGGTTTCAGTGTTATCTCTCATCATCAAACAGTGAATCTCAGTTTGCTCTTCTTAAACCCAAATCAACAAAATTTGCTTTATTGAACCTTGTTTCAGTTTCATCATGTAATCCATCAACAATAACTAGCTACTATGCAGTATGTATTGAAGGAATAACCAAAATCAAATCAACAAACACTTCAAATAATGCTGCAGCCAAATTCCCAGCGTTTTCTATAAGCTATTCAAAAGACGCTACCCTTACACTATCCACATTTTTCTCAAATTCTGCAACATCAGGGGTTTTCTACTTCTATAATTCAGCTTTCCAAATTAAAATGGTAAACATGGTTAACAACTCTCAATCATCACAAAGTGATGGTATTATTCGTGCAGAATATGTCTACCTTCAGATATATCAATCTATTTTCCTTCTCAACACCAATTCCTACATTTTTTACCTTTCATCTTCAGAATTAATGCTTTTTGATAGCTACATTGATAAACCTGATTTCTGTAACAGAGTCATATCAATCACCATCAACATTCTTTCAAATACATCAACCTTCTCTTTCTCGCACTTCACCACATTTGAAAATGGAACACCAAAGCTAACACCAATGATCACCCCAATATGCCCGCCCTACCCCACAACTCAACCCTGCCCGACACTTTTACTCCCATCCTCTCTAGATGTCTCTCTCTTTATTCCAGTCTACGTATCGTTAATCACGTAAATATTTGTATTTTTTCAATACTTCTGACATGGCAAAACCTCCTCTACAGTACTTTTTTCTGAGTATAAATTTTAATGGTACTTTACATCGTTTTACTCAGTTTGGTAGCATCTCAGCCCATTAAGCGGAAAGTCAAAATCGGTACCAAATGCCACCGTGTTGTTGACAGGTCCCATATTTCTGTTATGGAGGCAAACAGTAAGGATTGTTCGAAGAAACATGTCGTTGAAGCCGGTCAAGAAATTCTTGGCATTGCACGCTTATACGGTACCACTACAGAGAAAATACAATCATTAAATCCGGGTATGAATCTTAATAGTTTGAGTGTTGGAACGCCAATTGTTGTACCTATTGATTGCCCATCCTTACCAGAGTCCGATCTTTATATGGATAATGTTAATTTCCAAAATGCAATGTTTGCTGTTAATGGATCACAAATGCTAACAATTTGCCATATGGGTGGTAACATGGCTGCATCATATTGTGAATCTGGGTTTAACCAACTTCTGAATTACAAGAAAGTGGATTCTTATGGAAATATTCTTGACTGGGCTTATGTTGCAGATTACTTTGGAATGAAGAAACTCAAGAATTCTGAGAAGAATCTTGCTAGTTTCGAGATGAGAGTTGAAGGATACAACATTAACAACAAAATGCACTACATTGTGAAGAGTTGGAAAGGTACCACATTCGATCCTGGTAGGAATGTATACAACGGGCAAACCAACCCTGTATTCAAGGCAGTGTTTGATACATGGCCATAAATAAAAATCACCTCAATGCTATTCTTTTATAAAACAATCATTCTTCTGTATCATCATACCATGAACATTCGTTAGTGCTTGGGAACTTGACTGTGTTTGCACTCGGATCGGGAAGCAACATAATCAATGTTTTATCTTTGTACACAGAATTGCTTTTAAGTGCAATAGGAATCTGATCAATTCTCATTAGATCTCCATATGTTTCTTTTGCCAGGTTTAAATTATGCTTCTTTTCCTCTTTTCTGACGAATTTAAAGTCGAAAGGAGGAACAATGAAGAACAGTGGCGCTTCCATTTGCAAATTAATCATATTTCGAGAGTTCTTTAATGATGTTAATAACCACTGATCCCAATAAGAACCAAACATAACAAAGTCTGGCATATCATTGAAACTCAGGTAGCTTGGGTCATTACTCCAAAGGAAATACTCGAATCCTGGTTTTAAAATACATTTTTCGGCGAAGTATTTTCCCATTTTCTCTGCTTCATTCCAAAAATAGCCAGTGGAATTCCAGAAATACTGGATTTGATTCAAAGGAGCATAGAGATTCATATTCCCTCCCGTAATTAGCAGGTTTTCTTTCCTCATTGAAGATATAATTTTAGTTACCCTGTCATACCAAAACGTATCTATGAACACATTGGCTCCAATGAAGCAATTATATTTTGTTCTGGAAATCCTGCTTGCCTTTCTAAAACATTCATTCAAATAAATATATCCATTTTCATCCTGTTTTGGAACTGAGACATAGTCAAGTCTCCCAGGACCAAAAAACTCATCAATCTGAGTTTTAAGCTTTCTATCTAAATCGAAATCATCATTTATAAATAAAATAACTCGAGTGTTATGCGATAAAGAAAGCCAAGAAAAAAAACAAAACTTATAAAGATGAAAGAATATCCCACCAGACCATGGAAATGGAATGGAAAAAAAGGTAATATCATCTGATACTTTACTCGTCCTAGAAAGAATTGCTCCCTTAGGAAGAGGGAAAAACAACAATAATGGCCCAGAAACCAACAAACCAATGGAAATAATTATCAACAAGTTTCTCATTGATAAATGATTATCCCAGGGATGCATCCCGGGTTTAAAACACAGAAAAAGGCTGAGCAAATCAATGTTTTCCATTTTAGATCAACCAATTAGGAAATTCTTAAATCAATCATTAAAGGTTTTAAATAAATCAAGTGATACTATCTTCCTTTGAGAGTTCATCCAACTATGAAAAATATTCACATCTACCTCTCGTCAGGTCTCCTATTACTACCTACTCAAGTATCCACTCGAAAAGCCCCTTTGATGTCAAAAAAGGAAAAACATACGTTAATCTATATGAGGAAAAAGGTCTCATTAGTTTATCCTAAAGGCACATTTCAGGTCGTTCCATTTTATTTTAGAGGTGATGATACATATAAGGAGCATGAGTATCTGGCCGAACAAATGAATTCGTCTTTTGATAAGTATAAAAATTCATTGTCTGAATATGAGGCTGCTATGAAAGAATTTAAAGATGTATCAGCCGAAGCGGAGGAGGCAGATGAATATGTTTTAAAACTATCATCAAATATTTCTTCTGAACATGTGACTATCAATGAAGGACACGCATTAAGGCAAAAAATTTACGATTTATCATCAAAAATTGAAGAAACAGATATTAAAATCTCTAAGATTCACGAAATGACATCACCAAATAGATTGTCTTGTTTGATGAATGAATATTCTGGTTATTCTCCAGAAATTGAGAATCTGAAAATTCCAACAAAAGGAGAATCTATATATGCCAAGAGTATGAAAAAAGAAATAGGATCAGTTCTACTATCTAATGAGTTTACAGATTCAATTGGAATGCTTACAGAGCATCAGGTAGCGCTCAGGTGTAAAAATCTTCTGAGAATGAGCTTGGACGAGAAATTAAGACAGATTAATGAAGAACAATCAACATATACTCATATTTTGCCAGCCGCCGCTTCATCAACAGATCCACAGGTTATTGAACTCCTTGAGGAACTGGCCGAGTTAAAACTATCTCTTCTTGAAAGCGATCTCCAAGTAAGATTAGCTACCATTCATAGAGAATCATTGATTAAATATCAAATGGATAGACTATCTGAAGCTAATGAGTTCTTAACTCTTATGTCGGTAGAAGGAGAGGACCTAAATCTAGTTTTGTCTTCATTAGAATCCGAAGAAACCGAGGAAGAAACAATCATGGAAAATCAGAACTCTGAAGAATGATCTTCTTCAAGTTTCTTACATCCTTGTAGATAGAGAAGTATTAGACCCTTATCTTCTTCTGTCAAATCTTCTTCCTTGAGGCCAAGAATTGCATTACACATTTCATTATTGCTAATGAAATCATAATCAATGTCTAATCGATCTGACATAAGGACCAAACCAAGCATTCCAAGCGATTTTATTACTGCTGGGCGTAATTCAATAGATTCAGAATCGAGAAATTTGGCGGCAAGACTTAAATATCCTGTCTGAAGAAGTCTTGATATATCATTAATGTTTCCTGCTCGAATTATTGCTGATAAGAATGACATCGCAGAAGCACGTATTGTGTAGCTACTATTTGCAGAAATAAAAATTATAAAATTCACAACGTCACACTTAAATGCATTACTAATATTTCTTCTATCATCAGTGGCCTCTGTAGCAATTATGCAAAACAGCTCATTTAAATTCTCATCTCCAAAAAATTTTGCAGTGTTAATTAGTGGGATCCAAGTGAATACTGAATACATCTTATTATCTTTGTTCGATAAAAACCAGATTATTATTTCAAATAAAAGCATGGCTGTGTCAAGAGAAATCTCAACCTCTATAGAAAACAACAAACCTCTATCAAAAGACTCCAAAAAGCTCAAAGTGCTGTCTGTATTCATTTTGATAATATCCCAAAGGATCCAGAGAGATATGCTAGGATCTATAGTGATATCTTCAAGAACTTGATTTAAAAAATCGTGTAGTGGTATTATATCATCAAGACATGGAAATGGTTCTGTGGCAATACCATTATGAATACATATAGTAATGGCCTTTTTTAATGCAAAATCATCTGAGCTTAAAAACATTTGGATAGAATGCTCGAATGCAGATGATTGAAAATATACATCTCTACCATTAGGGTCATTGGCAATAATGTTAGCAATAAGCTCGAAACAAGTACTGGGGTTCTTGAGATTAGGCATTATGTTATTCTCAACAATATCAAAAAAACTCACCGTTTTTAATTCTCGACTATCGAATCCATGAGTGCAAACCAAAAAATTCAGCACTCTGAGCGCATCAGTATATAGATAAGCCAAATCCAATTGCGAGAATATTTCACAAAAGAATGATGCGAAATTGTATTCAGGTAATAATACGGGAATATATATATCCATTTGTCTTACAAAATGGAAAAAGTTGATTATATCTCCAAGTAAAGATGAAAAATTACCATTCTTATAATTTCCAAATAGTTGACCAACAGTAGCTTCAAAAAGCAAGTTTACTTGTTCAATCTCCTCTGATATGATCAAATCATCAGCTCTAATTCTTGGATTCATCTTTAAACACGTATCTGTTTTAAACTCTTCCATTATTTTAATGGAAGTTGAAGCACAGATAGATCATTTTTGGGATGTTGCATTAAAAATGAGAGAAATCAGCGATGGATTATCACGAGTTGCCATTTCAGAAATGTTGGAATTGATGAGGCAAGAAAGGCTTGATATCCCAACTCATTTCAAAAAGTTATTTTGTTTTAAGTGTTTTACCATATTTGAGGTTGGGAAGAATATGAAGGTTAACGTTGTTTCAAAGCGAAATCATCCAAATTTGAAAATTGTTGAGTATCATTGTTTATATTGCCGAAATAAGCAAGCAATAAACCATTTGAGAGCAAAAGAATTCCAGAGAGTGAATAAAATCGAAGAAGAGAGGCCAAAAATGAAAAATGAGCGTAGAAAATTGTTAATGAATATTTTTAAGTAGAATCCCAACTATTTATGGTACCTTAGCTATAGTAATAAGGTATAATTGCATAATTTAAGCCAATTTTCATAATGATTTAATAACATATTGATCCAAAGATTTGTGATCACTGGTAATGATTGAGCACGACTCGAGTTTTTAGATAAATAATATGAAAAATTGTTTGAGAATTATTAGGAATTTAATTATTTCCACGGAAAATCACCAAAAAAGAAATTCATCATTGTCATCATTATTCCATTGAGATGTGTTATTGTTGGAATCTTGATCAAAATGGATAATATCGTTGAAATTGTTTTCGGGAACAACAGGCTCACTACCAGTTTTACCTGAAGCATCATTATTTTGACAATCGAAATCGTTCCCAGATCCATTTAAAAAGTCAACGCAATTCTCTTCGCCAGTGTCATCACGAATAACTTGACTAGTTTCATCAGATGAACCACTCATTGGAGGAATGGTATTGTTAGCAGCATTCATTTGAAGTAATCTCTGCTTGCTTTTTGTAAAAGCACTAATCGGAATACCATTTTGTGCAAGGTACATTTCGAAGTAAGGTTCTAAAAGATGGAAATTTTCATCAATAAACACAAACAGGCAATCCATACTCTTTTTATCGCATCTTTTCATCTCAGTCAGCTCCGTTGTTTCGTCACCATTTGCCTCTTTAAACATTTCAATCACTGATAAGGTTATATTTAAGAATTCACCTCTGATCACATCCAGAAAGTAATGATGATACATTTTGTATGCTCTGCTTTTGAGCTTATCGAATCCTTGCAATCTTTTTTCCTTTTCGATTCTATCTCTTTCTGCCGACTTACTTAGTTTGTTCATCATAATTATGGCATTTTAAATTGCCGCAAATTTTGTTTAAACTTTTAATAAGTGGCAATTGAACGATAGATATCAGGGTGACGGTGACAATTTCTTAGTGACACTTATCAGCCCGATCAATAAATATTTCAATTAAAACGATTAATTTTATATCAAGATTGGAGGACTTCCTTTATTCCCAAAACCGCAAGAAATTTGTTTTTATAAGTAAAAAAACCAATAATTTTTAAATTTATATTATGATAATGATTTAATATTTTGAAAATTAATCGTTTTAGTATTATTTGAAATATTTATTGATCGGGCTGATTAGTGTCACTTTGACCCTTTTTCTCTTACCACAGATAACGAACAAAATGGATATTGAAGATGATTTTATCGAAGATTCCAGTCCAGAAGATCCATTTATAGTAAAAGGCGAGGAGAATGAAGACGAAAATCGAGGTACGGAGAAGGGGTTCTTTTTAACAGAGACAGAAGGCAAACTTTTTTCCCATATTGATAAAAGTGGTGCTTCTTTCGATGATGATTTTATCACCGACAGCGAAGCTCCTAAACAAGAGGAAGAAGATAACGAAGCAGATATGATTTTGCCAAATCATGACATGCCTGAAACTATTATAATACCAACATCAGATGTTCAGAAAGAAGATCCTAAAAGTATTGCTGGTGTTACACGAGGTTTGATTTCTGCTATTAAATCATTGATGATGTTTGGAAGATCAGATATTGGGACAACCATTAATGATCCACAGGAGAATTTATGCAGTTTGGCGAAAAAAATTTGTTCAGAATTCCTGCTTTTTCACAGTAATTTGGAGAAGAAAAACAAAGATCCGGAGTATATATTACTGAAGAAGCTATCTTCTACAAAGAAGTTTCAAAAATACAAGGTTAATGAACTTCAAAAAACCAACAATGAACTAAAAATCCGGATAAGAAACAATGAAAAACTATTTGATAGCGACAAGAAGCTTGTTGATCATAATGATATAAGAGTACAAAGCGTTGCATTGAAGAATGCTATCAACAAACTCACTCAAATACATAAAGATATAAGGGATATTCAAAAGGAAAATATGGTTTTATCCCAGCAAATTAATGAATTATTAATGAAACAATCATCAAGGCAGGGAATTAATGTCACAAATTTGCATTCTAATATTCTTAATCTCGAGGCGGAGATCCAAGATATATATAAAAGAAATGCATCCTCAATAACCAAAATGGAACAATCTATTGAGTCGATGGCTCATCCTATATCATTGCTTGAGTCAAGGGTGAATGATCTTGAAAAGAGGATAAAAACCATTTCAAAACCCCAAAAGATTGTTACAAAAGCTGTTCAAAAATCAAAACCAGATGCCGCATTTATCCATTCACATTTGTCTCGATATATGAGATTTTAGATTGTTATTAAAAATTACATGAAGTATTTATGAAAATTGAACACATAATCAGAGATAATAACTAATATGGCAATAATAATAATGATTATTGGGATATCTGTATCAGTTCTAAAAAGAGTTTTGTTGGTTTTAGCATTTTTCAGGATCTTCTCTTCAATAGGGGCTGGTTTCTCTACTTCTAAGGGTTTTGGCATTGTTTCTATTTCTATTTTCCTCTCAATGGATAATTTGCATTGTTGGCATTGATAATAGACGCTTTCTTTCGCCAATCTTCTACGTTCATCATCACTTGCATGAATATAACCTATGGATCCAGGACTTTCGCACACCAAAAATGCAGAAATTGCAGTCAAAAGAGCTCTAATACTCCATGATGGTTTCCATTCTTCTGGATGATAGCTCGTGGTTGAAAGACATATCTTTTTATTGATTTCGAAGCGACCATTTGGTGTTAAAAAGATGATATCAGGTGGTTTCATCGGATAATCAAATGGAAATATTATTTTTCCATGATATATCCCCCCTTCAAAAGGAGTATCCGGAGGACCTTTGATAGAAAAATGCCATTCAAACATATCAGTATCATCAATTGGCGCTGCAACATATTCATTCGATGGATTATTTTGAAGTTCGCGCAATTCAGACATCAGCCTCTTTATTGCTTGATGATTTTGGTTCATTGCTTTGATCAAGTAAAGAACGATACGAGCATACGTTTAAAATTAAAATGCTTGATGGATATGAACTAGGAGAAAGGCTAGGTAAAGGTAGTTTTGGACGGGTTTGGAAAGCCACAAGAAAGTTTGATGGCAAGGTTGTTGCTATCAAAGAAATAGATTACACTGATATGTCAACAAAGCAGAGGCAAATGCTTGTTAATGAAGTTAATATCCTCCGGAAACTTCAAAGCCCATATGTAGTGAAATATATCGATAGAAGAATCGACAAAGAAAAACGGTTAGTTAACATAGTGATGGAATATTGCCCAGGAGGCGATTTACAGAATGTAATCAGAGAAACAAGAGCTTCAAACTCATCAATTAGTGAAGACCAAATATGGGTTTGCTTATCAGAATTGCTTGTTGCATTAGTAGAATGCCATGCTGGAGATGAAAAAATCTTACACAGAGATATCAAACCAGGTAATGTCTTCATCGATGGCGAAGGAAATGTCAAGCTTGGAGATTTCGGTTTAGCAAGAGAACTAAAAGATGGGCTGGCTAGCACATGCGCAGGAACACCATACTACATGTCTCCTGAGTTGAATAGTGGAAAAGGGTATAATGAAAAAAGTGACATTTGGGCACTGGGATGTGTGTGTTATGAAATGGCAGCATTGAAGCCCCCATTCCAAGCAACAAACTCAGAACAGCTCAAGATTAGGATAAACACTGGCAAACTCCAAAGAATTCCATCAAAATACAGCGACTCACTATGGTTATTAATACAGAGCATGCTTGATAAAGAGCCATCAAAAAGACCATCAGCTGAAAACCTGCTTGCATCAAAGAATGTGAGTTTAACTCTCAGATTACTTGATCTCAGATCAGAAAGGAAAAAACTTAAGATAGAATCAGAAAAGCTCACAAAAAAGTATTCAACCCTAATACAACATAGTGATTATCTTTGTAAACTTGAACGTAAACTTAAGAAAGACGAAAATGTGACAGAAAACCTCCAGTTTCAAATCAAGCTGTAACTTTACTTACTTTTTCTGAATAAACCTCCAGAACACGATTTTTTTTGCCTCAATTAAAAACCGCAAATGGTCCATCAAAAAACCGACGGTTTTTCACAAATAATGGAAGGATCTGAACCAGACTTCTTGTTGAAGATTGTTCTTATTGGAGATTCCGGTGTCGGTAAAACCAACTTACTCTCAAGATTTGCTCGTGATCAATTTAATCCAGACTCCAAATCCACAATAGGTGTTGAATTTGCTACCAAGACTCTTGAGATTGAGGGAAAGACAGTTAAAGCCCAAATTTGGGATACAGCCGGTCAGGAACGCTATCGTGCTATTACATCAGCTTATTATAGGGGAGCTATCGGTGCTTTATTGCTTTATGATATTACAGCATCACTTACATTCTCATCTTTGAGCAGATGGCTTCAAGAGCTTCGTGAAAATGCTGATAGTAACATTGTCGTTATGCTTGTTGGTAACAAGTGTGATCTTCAAGATCTCCGTGCTGTTGGCAAGGAAGAGGGTATCGGCTTTAGTAAGAGCGAGAATTTACTCTTTATTGAAACATCAGCACGTGATGCCACAAATGTTCAGGAATCATTCACTACATTGATTACTGAGATTGTTCATCGACTTTCTAAGCAGAATCTATCCACAAACGAACAAGAATCCACTGCTACAAACAAACCAAAGCCCGGAGTTTCTATCTCTTCTAAGACTCCAGAGCCAGCTAAAAAAGGATGCTGCTAAAAATTTCTCGAGGTAGTTATTATTTTAATTTAGACAGGTCAAGGATGAATGGTTGAGCCATTTCTATAAGGAATTCCCTTGTTTGGTTTAATGATGCGTCCACACTTATTCCTTTTGAGCTGTTTTCGTCCATGAAGTCTTTAATCCAATGGGGGAGTTGGGTATGTGATGATGGTTTGGAATATCTCCTGTCTGCAAGTACTACAACACCATAATCTTTCTTTGATCTAAGTAACCTTCCAACACACTGAGACGCTGCTCTCATTGCATCAAAAAGAATAAACTCTGTTCTTGGTATACCATGCTTCTTTTCAACATATTCTGCTCTTGCTTGAACAACAACAGATTGTGTGTTTCTCACTGGCATGCCAAACAAGATACAACATCTTCCGTAGTGATCTGAGAAGTCAATACCTTCAGAAACTCTTCCTCTGGCTACACCTAATAGAATTGCACCCCGTCCGCAATCGCATGAATTACGGTAATTGGATAATGCTATTGAGGTTTCATCAGGGCTTTCAGTTTCAACGAATATAAGTTTGTATTTCATAACTTCTTCAAGTATATCATTGTTCATCCATTCTTTGATTAAGTAATTAAGGTACACATATGATGGAAAGAACCCTACGATACCATCGGGAACAATTTTGGCATACTGCAGTAGTAAGTCTCCATATGCTCTGGCAACTCTTGGATCATCACGAAGTTTAAAAGAAGATGATAGTGGGAGTTGCATCTGTCCTTTTGAAACAATCATTGGAAGCAGACATCTTCTTGTTATACTCATTGTAAAATCAACCAGAGTTGTTGGTTCGAAACCAAGTAATCGAGGATATATTGACAATGGTGATAGTGTGCCCGAAGTGATAACAACCCGACGAAAATGATGAAGAGCAGATTTGAATGCCAATGAGCTATCAAGACACGTCATTTGCAAAAGAGGCCCTTCTTGTGATTGTTCAACGAATACTTCGAACCCTTCTTCATATGTTCCAAGCAAACCTGCAAATGACATTACTTGTATTAATGGAATATACTGCTCGAAGTTATCTACCTTGTTATGAGTCAAAAACTTACCAAGACGAATAGGTAAAAAATGAAGCAGCTCTTTGTCAATTCCTGTTCTCTTTTTCAGTAAAGATAATACTATTGATGGAAGGTATCTATCTGTTTGAGCATCGACAACTAACAAATCCGGATTTTGTTCTCTTAGAGTATTTATATATGCCAGGACATCATTATCATCTTTAGGTTTTTCAATTCCTTGGACAAATGCAGAAAAAAACTGAACCATTTTCCTACCAATGTCTATAAATTCATCGAAATTTCGTAATGAAGATGGCATAGATTTTTTCATAATGTGCTCAGGTAGAGCAGGATGAGAAAGAATCTCAAGAGTTTCAGGTGCTACAAAATCACCATCTTCTTCTCTGAGTTGGTTTTTGAGCTTTTCAAAAGCCTCTTGAAGCTTTTTTTGTTCCTTCGCAATTATCTCATTGCACATTTTTTGGGCATTATTTATTGCTATTGCTGATTTATCAAGAGTCATTTGATCCAAAAACATGCTCATATACTCACAACAAACATCGTCAATGTTATGAGCTTCATCAAATACCAGAATTGATGCAGGGGTAACATATTTCAACAAAATATCACTTGCACCTGGATCAAGTGCATAAGCATATGAGCAAAAAATAACATTGGCTTCTTTCACCAACCTTCTGGAGAGGAAATAAGGACACATCCCATTGAGAACCCCAAACTCTTTTAAGTCACTCAATGAGTAGACACCAGGCCTTGGTTTAAGCATAATATGATCGAAAAAATCGCATCTCTTCTCTGCATATTTAATAGTGAGTGCTCGACATGCTATATCAACATCCTTTTTGGTAGGTTGTTCTGATGCTTCTGCATTAATACAAAGATTATATCTGGAAGATAACGAAATACCAAGGAAGTTCTCATCGAATACTGTACTGTCCAGCTTTCGCCTTGTTTCATTGACACGCTTTAATTCCTCAACACCTTGACTAAGTTCTGGAATTGTTCTTGTGCAATATATAAGGGGCCCAACATTATCTCTTTGACTCATATATGCTATTATTAGGGACAGGAGACAGACCGTTTTGCCAGTTCCTGATGGCATTTCCAATACACAAGGACCATTCGCATCCAGTGATAGTTTTAATTGTGTCATATAGTCAATTTGCTCCGGATAAGGCGTTGGATAAGGAAAAACTACTTTGATATCATCGATGTTAAATATGGACATTAATCTGAATTATGATCAAAAATCACAAAAAAATCACATTTTTATTTTGACTCAAAGGCCATAGGCTTTCATATTCATCCATTTGTGTTGTATAAGCCATAACTATCATGTGGAATTTCTCTGGGAACGAAAGTTGTGGAATTTGGATCGGTAAATCCAATATACACAGATTCTTCCCCCTTTTCACGAATCTTCTCGGTTATGTACTTCTTATAGCGATATGTTGACAGCATTGTTTCCATAAAAAATGCTAAAAATACTATTTAGCCAAAATCATCTTTGGATCATTAAGCCTTTCCATGTGTCTTCTTTGACAATCTTTTCACTTTTAAGTCCCCAAAATGCAATATTAAGTAAGTATCTGGCTGTACCTGTGTTGTCGTTTGACTCGGATTTTGGAATTCCAAATAGTTTTGTGTATCCACAATCAATCACAATGTTTCCACATTTTGAATCATAAGGAGGCAAATAATACAATGAGCAAATATTTGAACTAGAGTTTCTTGCAAATGCTTTAAACGGATAAATTTGATTCTCATTGCGGGGGTGAGATATGGTAATACCTTCATCAAGGGTCAAAAGGTTAAACGAAAGAGAGTATTTCTCAACTTCATCCCAAATGATTATATCTCTTTCATTCTTTTCGAAAACTAATGGAATGTGGTGTCTTACATCACCAGGCCTGATTTTCTTGGTTCCCGGATCACTCCCTTCTACTTGAAGTGAAGTGAGAGGCTTATTATCATATCTGCATCGCTGGAGGAACAAATTTGCATCATAAACAAATGGAGAATTATCTGCCCAAAGTACTATTGATCCTCCTTTGGACCAGAAATTGATAGAGCAATCAATAAATTGAGCTGCGGCCGCTTGATCATTTCCAATTCCACTTATTATCCAAACAGAAAAATACTCTCCAGATTCGATTTTTTTGACTCCAGTATAATAATCGGTAATAACTTCAATATCAATATCAATACTTTGCATAATATGTTTCAAGCATGTTAAATTTGTGGAAAACGGCCTTACTAAATACTGAGGACCAATTGAAACCTCATAGCTATTTATATAAAACATACAAACAAGAATCTTTTTCATATATAGAATGCCTTTGTCCATTATTTCACCTTGTGGATTATATTGAGAATTAATGTTATTTGATGGGCTATTTAACAAAGAAGGGATTGGGCTGATTTCTTTCATCATTTGTGGGGGAATAGGGTGTAGAGGAACATCAGAAGGTCTTAAGCTCGTTAGAGGACTGGAATCTGATGGGAGAATGCACTGAATAATATTTTGTACTTTAACAATCCCTTCAAATAATGGACTCAGAAATTGGATTAATTTTTGGATATTAAAAAGGACATCCATGATTTCAATTTGCTCAACTCTCATTAATGATTGAGAATTAGATTGTAGTACTTTCCAAAAATACATAAAACTGTTATTTTCAGGAACACTAATACAATTGTTAATCATAAAGAAATAAGCTTTTTCCTTATTATTCAAAACATTTTGGTGCCATGATTTTGAGTCTTTAATTGATAAATCCAACCCACTTGTTAAAAATATAAAAGTATCAGCTTCATTTGCAGTCGACAAAGATGTCTCGAAGATGGCTGGTTCAAATCTATTCAGATGAATCAAGTCAAATAACTCATTTATTTGTGACTCCATATTACCATTATTTGGATCAACAATGATATACTTAAAATTATAGTCCGCAAAAACAGCAATCCTAATACTTGCTCCTATTTTGAGAAAATAATGATATAATCCAACTGCAATGATTGTATTAAAATTCTTCTTGGTTTGAGTCAGCATTTGAGAGCATTCCAGCAGAATTAAAACTCTGGAATATTGTAGCTTGATACTTAAACCCGTTAAACTATTTGATAAACAATGGTGTATTGAACTTATATATTCATTCCTGATATGTTGAACATAATGACAATCATTGTAAGGATTGGATTTAATCGAGCCATTATTTTTCATCCTAATATTCCTCATCTTAGAATTGTTTTGGAAGTTTTCCATTATTTTTAGATGAAGTTTCTTCAGTTCTGTATCATCACTTGATGAAATTGCGGTCTTAATTTCAATTTCTTTTTTAAGTTCAAGCTCCTTTTTGCGCTCAAGTTCTCTTTTAAGCTCAAGCTCCTTTTTAAGTTCAAGTTCTCTTTTAAGTTCAAGCTCTCTTTTAAGTTCAAGCTCTCTTTTAAGTTCAAGCTCCTTTTTGCGCTCAAGTTCTCTTTTAAGCTCAAGCTCCTTTTTAAGTTCAAGTTCTCTTTTAAGTTCAAGTTCTCTTTTAAGTTCAAGCTCTCTTTTAAGTTCGAGCTCTCTTTTAAGTTCAAGCTCCTTTTTGCGCTCAAGTTCTCTTTTAAGCTCAAGCTCCTTTTTAAGTTCAAGTTCTCTTTTAAGCTCAAGTTCTCTTTTAAGTTCAAGCTCCCTTTTAAGTTCGAGCTCCCTTTTAATTTCAAGTTCTCTTTTCAGATTCAATGCTCTTATTGCTTTAGAGTTTTCATGATCAAACTTCATCAAAGCGAAAACTATTCCCATTATATCTTTTTTTACGTGGTTTATAACATTATCAGGATTGGCATTAACATCAATTTTCATAGTATCCCTGATAAATTGGATTATCAGATCAATATTTACTCGGTGAATAATCATGTTTGTTGTGTTTCTTACCACTTTTCTAGTCATTGGCTTTTCCTGAATCAATGATATGAGATCAGCAAATATATCACCAGTATGAAGTTCTTGACATAAATCATTTACAAATTTCCCTGTTGGGGCTAAAACAGAATTAACCCAGTTTTTCAACTCATCTTCATCATATCCATATAATGATTTCTCTTTCATATTTATGAAACCTAGAAATTCTTTTGAAAATTGCCTAATAACAATTCAAAAATCAAATTTTCAATAAAAATAGACAAAAAATGGAAATTTGCACTTTTTCAGAATTATTTCAGTAAATTTTGTAAATGATCAACTGATTGAGAAGCTTTTGAATAGGAAACCTTATAACATTGAAGGAGATCAGAAGATCTAAGAAATGAAAATTCAAATTGCATTAATATAATAGATGATGAAAATATGGAGACTAAATTTTTCCATTCGTTATACCTGAATGGAAAAACAGGATCTGATGAATAAACATTCATAAGCTCTATTGAAGAAGAATCGCTATATACTATATGACTATAAAAAAATGATGTTCTTAAAAGAAATTCAAGATTACTAATATCTAATTGTAGGTGTTCTTGCATTGATTTTCTAAAAATCTTAAGCTCATCTTCAACATCCAGCTCGAAAAATTCCTCGAAAAATGAAATGAGTTTTTGGCGATTTCCACTTTCAATTTGTTGTGCAATTTCCGAGAAAAAGCTGCTAATAGCTAAATCATTCAACACCACAAACATTGACGATATTCCATCACAAAGAGGAAGAACAATAGAAAAACCTTCATTAAAAACACTATTATTTTGAATAAACTCTGATTTCCATGTGGAATCAGTAAAACCACCATTGAACATAACAGTTTTTCCATTTTGAGTTATGCAAAGTTCAATAGTATTGATATCAGAAATACCAGAAATGATAGAATAATTGCTCTTAGAAAAGAAAAGACTATTTTCTGGAAAAATGTATGAGGGTGGTTCAGGTTTACCTAATTGGATACTTTCAACACGACCTTTCAGCAAAGAAAAATTCATATGCCTTTTCATTGTTAGATATAAATCCCAGATATTTATTATTCCTTTAGGAGGTGAGCGATAAAAAACCGATTGATTTGTAGATTCCATGTACACAATTCCATTTGTTGGATTAAATGAAACAAACTTTAAATTTTCAATATATAATAGAGATTGATTCAAATAATCTCTTTTCTTCGATAACTCAATGTGACATAATATTGAACTACCATCAGTAAGAATAATATATGTCTCGTTTGTCACAATGATTATCCCTATAATATCAAACAAGATACCTGGTGACAACTCAAATAAAGCAAATCGAACAAAATCGGAGAAACTTCTTACAGGAAAACGCTTTCTAAAAACAAATTCATGGTTTTGTGGAGGAGGATCGATAAACTCAAAGCTAACATTCCCTTTTGTAAAGAGACGATTAGACTTGGTTTCGCCAACGTCCAATCCAAAAAACCTAACACATTGGCCTTCTTGTATCGAATCATATTGCTCAATACTAGGCCTCCATAAGGTGATTTCTGCATCTTCATGATCTTCAGGACATAAGTCAGTAACATATAAAACACAAAATGGCATGAAAGACACCTGATTCTCATGAAGAAATGACTCAATTTTGTCACGAATAAAATCTTCCTGATCTTTTTGATAAACCATCATCGATTCTGAATTTGATTTATTATTAGGATTGGCAAATATGGATGCAAAATTGATATCTTGAGAGCCCGAAAAACCTTTCAAACTAGGATTTTCACAGGCATACTCTTCCTCAAATTCTTTAAGCCACACTTGTTTCATAGAGTCTAATTTGTCTGCAATTTCTTGTTCAATATTTGATTCATATTGATTTTGTTCCTCTTGATTTCTAATCACACATGAGGCATTTGCATCTTTAAAAATTTCTTTAAACATGAGAGGCAGTTTTTTTTGGATTACAACATCAATATAAGGCAGCTTCCCACCATTAGGATATAGGGAAGAAATTGTTACAGGAAAAAGTGCAGTTTTTTGATAACCTAGAGGAACAGCCCACCTAGATCTTCTGACATTGTTGATCCTTAATAACAATTTTGATGTAACATTTGTATCCAGCGGATCAGATGCTTCTTCACCCTCTATTTGAGCACAACATATGCGGAGTTTGTTACCAATTGTGATCAACCCTGTGTCAATCATTTCCTTCAAATAAATATCAATTGAAGCACGAATTGAGTACCAACCATCTGTTAATTCAATAACACCATCTGCCAAAATATCTGAAACAAGTAATACCATATAAACATTTGGAGGGCCATCTTTTTCAAGGATAAGTTTAACACAGCTTCGCTTGCATTCAAATGATTCTGAGTGATATCTATAAAGAAGTTCATTAACAACATTGTCATATGTCAAAAACTCATCTGGTTTCTTACACAGCATGTCATATGATTTAAGCTTCCAAACAACCCATTTATAATGGTTTTTGACCCATGATGGCTTGAGCAACAAAGAATCAATTTTTTTATCTAATAAAGAAACATAAACATCATTATATCCTGCAAAACTACGATCAGAAAATCTGAACAATTCTGCTTCTTTAGGAGAAAATATCATTGATGATGAATCCAAAACTTGAAACTTTGATGTTAAAGACATTGATTTAAGATTTTTCCTATTGTCAGGAAAACTATAATTAGAAACCACATTTTGTATCTTATTTGTATGAGATACACTTTGAGGTTTTGGTTCCATAATATCAGGTTGAACAGACTTTGGTGCACGAAAGACTTTTTTTGTCATTGATTTTGATGGCGAATTTAATGTTTGTGTATTGTTACTTTGGACAACACTATTGGTACTCATCTTTAGGGCAATCATTGATGGTGAGTACTTACTCAAAGGGGATTTATTTAGATTACTATTAGGAGTGGAATTTGAAGAATAAATTGCTTTTTGTGACCTTTGACTCAGGATGGATTGAGTTGAATCAACTGCACATTGACTAAAATTGAAATCAGGAATAATTGGTAAAACTGTATTTACAGATAATGATTGTGACTCATGTTCCATAAACCCATCACCAACCAGTTTTTGTGCTTTAAGAAGTGATTCATCTGATGGTTTGATGATTTCTGACCCACTTGCTTTTCGAAATCCAACTTCAATCTTATCATTCGTTTCACCAATCAGTTTCTGTGCTTTAAGAACTGATTCATCTGATGGTTTGATGATTTCTGACCCACTTGCTTTTCGAAATCCAACTTCAATCTTATCATTCGTTTCACCAATCAGTTTCTGTGCTTTAAGAACTGATTCATCTGATGGTTTGATGATTTCTGATCCACTTGCTTTTCGAAATCCAACTTCAATCTTATCATTGTTCATATAATCCAAAATGAAAAATTTCGGGCAACTTAACTAAACAAAACATTCACTCTTTAAAATTATCAAATACTAGTTATTATGGCATTATATTGATACTATGTGATACAATATCATATTTCAACGCAGTTAGTGACATAACACAAGATAAGTTGATGTAGATTATTGGATATGCTCCTTATTTCAAATTCTGATACGCCATTTCTTCTCATTTCTCTAATAAGAACCTGAGAAATATTTTTTATCCGCAGCTCTTCTTGTTTTAGAGAATCTTCTGTGGTTCTTATATCTGCTTGTATATCAGATTCTTTGGTTTTCAATCTTATGATTCTCTCACCAAACATTATGATTGAGTTCTCGATTTGTGCAATTTGATGCTTTTTGTTATGAATTCGCTGATGAGCATTAGTGATCTTTTTCCTTACTTCAAGGATATCATCAAGATGCTGTCGAATACTATTTGAATCCTCCTCAACATGAATAGAAAAAGACTTAATATTTGCATCAACATCTTCAAACTCTTGAGTTACAATCTCAAGTTTTCTCTCCTTTTTCTTCAGTTTTGCTCTAATCCTTTCTAAATATGACTCTTTGTCTAGAGAAAATTCCTCAAAACGAGAAATGGAATACTTAATTGCTTCGATCTCTTGGTAATACTCCGAGTTTTCTTTAGTAATATCGGTAATAAGGGAAGTTACATCTTCTACAACTTTAGATATTTCCTGTTTCTTAATACTCAGCTTTTCTTCGAGTGATTCGGTTCCAAATTGGCATGAATTAACTTCGGGAATCTTTTCCTCTTTAGACAAATCTCGAAGCCTATCCAGTATTGAATCATATCCGGTTTTAACTTTCCAAAGAGCATCATTATAAATGTCGAACCTCTCAATGATTTGGTTAAATACTTTTTGATGTGCTTTAAATATAGAATATTCGTCTGTTAAAACGGATTCTTGTGCTTTTAAATAAGTTGTCCATTCATCTAAAAGCTTTTCTTGTGTAATAAACCTGGTTTTTTGGTGAAGAAACTGAAAATGGGCTGTCGATGAGGCTTTTTGCACCAATCTCGGTTTTGTTAACAGAACTTGATTATTATAACATGTGTTTTTCCTCGTCGACGGCGACAACCCCCATTTTTTCATATTCATAAATACCAAAATTGTGGTTTATTCTATTACCTGTGGAATTGAGCTTCTTCGTTCTGAATGAGCCTAATAAGCATGTCCTCAAGTTGCTCTACAGACATACTGTATGAGTTGATTGCAAGATCCTTCTTCTTTGTTGATAGATCATTCAAGAATTGAGGGATATGGCTACAAACAGGAATGGAAATAGTATCTTTTCTATCAGGTGCAATAGTTGCTTCGGGTATATATTGATTAATCAGGTCTATCACCGGTCCTACAGTGCCATCATTTCTGTCTATTCTTAAAAGATATCCACATTTATGTTGATTTCTTAGCTCAGTACTAGTACCCGAGAAAGGAATCTTCCCTTTGGAAACAATGAATAATCTACTACTCACAGCTTCTGCTTCTTCGAGAGCATGTGATGTTATGATTGAAGTAGTGTTTTTGAGAGAAGAAATAATCTTCCATATTAATTGTCGAGCTTGTACATCTACTCCAGCTGTTGGTTCATCTAGAATAATCAATGGTGGATTTCCTAACAATGCCAAAGAGAGACACAATTTTCTTTTTTGGCCTCCAGAAAGATCTCTTGCCCTGTTGTCAAGCATTTCAGTTAATTGGAGTGTGTCAGCAAAATACTGAATTGCTTCCTCTAAATCATCAATTGGGATCCCACGAAAAGATCCAAACAGATAGAAATGCTCACGAACACTTAAAAGTGGAATTATAACATTATCTTGAAAACAAACTCCTAGATATTTTTGCAATTGATTGAATCTAGAAAGTATTTCTCCCCCAAATATTTGGAGAGTTCCAGAGGAGGATGACACTGCTCCCGAAAGTATATTCATTATTGTTGATTTTCCAGCACCATTTGGACCAATCAATACAATAACTTCACCAGATTGCACTTCAAAACTAACATCATTAAGAGCTTCCACATCCTGTTTTCCATCTGTGTATATTTTTTTTAGATTCTCTACCTTAATGAATCTATCATCTTCACTACAAACTTTCAAAGCCGAAGAACTATTGTATCCAAAAAGTGATTTCCATTCATTGAGATTGAATAAATTTCTCCAACCAAGAGGAGGAGTTCCATATTGTCGGCTTAAAACAGCATTACAAAAAATGAATAACATTAGGTAAAGAACGCAATCAATTGAAAGCCAAATGATTCCCAAAGAAGGTTGATAAGGACAACTTGGGGATAGATTCGACCATGTGACAGGAGGGAAATTTTGGAATTTTTGCTTATATATTGATACTACAGTGAGTTGATATGCAGAAATTGGCATTATCGAAAACACATGCTTTAGGTATTCGCTAGCATTGTCTTCATTAAGAGTAAAGAAAAAATGAAGGTAGGCAAAAAATATTGTTAAAACGACAATCAGGACTGTCATTGATCTTCCAGAAGTTCCTTTTTTGATTAAAGTTAACAGGAACATCTGAAACAATATATGAGAACATATGAATAGTATAGAAACTACAATCATTAGGCTAATGGAAGTTCCAACCATACCAAATCCAAAACACATCATTACTGAAAACCCAATATATGGGAACAATGAAAGGATAAAAGGGGTTATAAAATTCACTGCCCAATAAGTGGTTTCGGAACATCCCATTAAGAAACTCAAAGCAGACACTTTTGAGTCTTTTTCTTCAAGTACTGTTTGAAAATCTGGCATAGTTGCTAAAATAATTGGAAATAAGCCAAAAAGAGCTATTGCAACACTCAAATCATGCTCAGTTTTTGATGCAGGGTATGGATACATTTGAATTGATGATACTGTTTGTGAAATTTCCGAAATTTTATTCATTTGGTCTGTAGATGGGGAGTATTGAGTAATATATCCACTGGCAATAATATTTTGGATGGTTGAAATAATACCATAATCAATTGAATGATATAATGTCTGTTTGAAAACCTTAATTTTTGGATTGAGAAAGCCTTCTTCTTCTCCAACATTTTCCCAATATATTCCTAGGCCATTTTCATCAGATGATTGGATAATCTCCCTCATTTTTGTGGTATCATTTACATAGTGAATTTTCTTTGAATAATTCATTTGGCTGAGATAGAGATTCAATGAATTTCCAATGATATTTTTAACAATTTGATGGTCTGGGAGCAAAACAATATTAGCTTGATTCCCAGACATGACATAATATGCAATTTGAGCAATTGAATTTGGATATATTGTTGTGGGGGATGGATTTGCATTTGTATCTTTTCTTGAAAGACTCCAAATAGGATAAATGACCAAATATATTATTAATGCGAAAAAGTATTCTATTATTGATGTAAAATGTCTCACCTTAACTAAAAACTGTTTGCGAAAGAGTTGTTTCATTGATCTCCAAAAACTAGGATTACAATTCATCATAATTCCTCCAGGAGGTGATTCTAACTCGCTACTCCTCCTTCTTGTTTTCATAAGATTTGAAATGTAGTAGTAGCAGTAATTTCTTAACTATTAACTCAAAAAAGAGTCCTCAATTTTTTTTTTGAATTTATCGTGTTTTGATTTAAATCAAAATGTATTTGAAATCTTCATGTAACCCCAGTAAGCTTTCCTGTTTATGATTCTCGATTGATGATGGCTAAGTGATACAATATTTCTAGTGTTATATTCACAATCATCTAAGGTATCGATTCTGTTTTAATTTCTTTCTTGATAATTTTCCTCATCTAAGGGACAGATTTATGGATTGATTTGTTTAATTCATTTCGTCAAGCAATCCCAAATCCAAAAAGAGTTACAATAGGAGGCAAAAATGTGATGAATTATCATTCTGATACAATTTTGTTAACTAAAAAGAGACACTCTCCACATTTACCCATATATTTTCTCTTTTTTGATTTGACCATAATTTGCTGATATATGACAATCAATTAATGAATTTTTTTAGTTTAAAATGGTTTCTCTAGAACTTGATGAAATCAGTGGTTGTACCTTCTTCTCTTTTTCGTTTTTTAATGTAAACAATAAAAAATACCAGTATTAAAACAACACCTCCAGAAGAACATGCAACAATCACCCATGTCGCATTATTTTCTTTATGATTCACATTTTGAACGTTGCATATGTTATTCATGTCTCCGTCTGACTTTTTGACTGAAAGCAAACCAAACTTTTGATACAAGTATGATTCTGAAACATAAATCGAAGCAGCCTCTATTGTTTGTGGAATTGAAAAATTGTAGGGTGCTGATTTTCCAGAATATGATATGCAATCCAATTTTGTCATTCCAACAAACACATTTTCTCCAAAATATGATATGTATTGTGAATTAATATAAATTGATTTCACATTCAAACAGTTTTGAAAAGAATAAGAACCGATATTGGTAATTGATGATGGAAGAGAGATTGAAACATTATTAATTCTGGGTGGGCATCTAATAATGGTTGATTTCACTTTATCATAGAGAATCCCATCTTTTGAAGAAAATAAATCATTTCCATGTTCAACAGCAATTGCTGTTAAGTAATCATTCATAATAAAAGAGGAATCGAGACTTATTGTAGTATATGGTATTGAAAATTGTGGAGAATCTTTTTTAATCGGATAGTATACCATTCTAAATAAATAATTGTCAAAGAGAACGCCATCAAAAATTCTAAAATGCTTGTTTCCCGAATCGACTTCAATTTTCTTTATATTGTTGCAAAAACGAAAAGCATGAGGTGATATATAGCTGGTTATCGAATCTAATATCAAAGTATCCTGGTCATAACTTGGAGGGACTTTAAGCAAGTTATGGAATTTGTTATATAATACTCCATTAACCGTATATAGCCCTTTATTGGATTGTGATATTTCGAATCTTTTAACATTCTTCATTCCTAGAAACTCATAATCCAAACCACATTGTGCTTGGTCAAACAGTACCAATGTTTCATTTTGAATATTGTATGGAATCTGAATTAATGAATAGGTCGAACTATCATATAAAACACCACCAAATGAATGGTAAATAGTTGATGAACTCGCTGTTATTTTCTCTAGATTCTTTGCATTTTTTAAAACATCATTCCTCATTAAAGTCACACCATCATCAATATTGAATAACTTATTTGGATGATTACTTGGATAATACACTATTTTCTTTGAGTCTTTGGTAAACAAAACCCCATTTATTGATTGAAATGCATTATTTTCACTCTCAACAACAATGGATTCAAGAAAATTCAAACCACTTAATGAATCAGAATTGATGATAGAGACTGATTTTGGAATGTTGATTTCCTTAATTGCTGTCCCGTATAAAAAGTTTTCAGGAAGGGCCGAAATCTCACCAATTTCAATTGATGTCATGGATATACAATTCTTAAAACATGATTCCCCAATAGTAATAACTGATTTTGGTATTACCATAGATGTTAATGAAGTTGCCATGAAAAATGCTTCGTTCTCAATAATTATCAATGAAGGGGGTAGAATTATGGTTTCAATGCTTTGACAGAATTCAAATGCATTATTGCTTATTCTCTGGATTCCATTTGGGATTATAATTGTTCTATTTGGATGATTAGGTGGACATAACAAGACTTCTGTTGAATCAATTATCAAACCATCAACTTCATGATATCTTAGATTTCCTTTGTCAACTGACACTTTCTGGAGGTTCAAACAATTCTTAATTGACATATCATGGATTTTTGTAGTACTTGATGAAATATATACTTCCTTAAGACTACCACAACCATATATTGCCCATTGTTCCAAAGATTCCACCTTGTTAAGCAATATTGTTTCAATGAAATGATTCCCAGACAAAGCAAATTGACTAATAACTTTGATTTGATCAGGAATTGTTACAATTTTGTCAGTTTTGCCTTGTGGGTATGCAATAACAGTATCAGGCAGTGAGACAAGGAAACCATTCATTGATACAATTTTAGTGTTTTGTTGATGAACCATGAAGGAAACTAAAGAAATACAACCAAAAAATGCGGTGGGGGAAATTTTTTGAACATTCATTGGGATTACTATATTGTTCATAGAAACAGCTTGAGAAAACGCCATTTCATTAATCTCAATGATAGTTAATGGGAGAATTATTTCTTTCAGAGAAGTGCAATCAGAAAAAAGCCCAGAAGGAATTGATGTCATCAAATTTGGGAGAGCAGCGTTCGTTAATGATTTGCATCCTTTAAAAGTTTCATTTGAAAGAACTGTGGTGGCTGGAAACACAACGGATTTTAATGATACACATCCTAAGAAAGCATTTGAGCCTATACTCTTCAATGATGTTGAGTAAAAATCAACAACAACAAGTGATTGGCAATTTTCAAATGCTCTATCATCAATTTCTTCAATAACAGGAGGAAAATCTAGTTTCTGAAGATTCCAACAATTTTTGAACACTCCAACACCAATGTACTTGACATTATCAAGGTTAACACTCAACAATTTGTGACAGTTTTCAAAAACACGATCTCCAATTCCAATTACTGTTGGTGGAAGAATCACTGTTTCAAGAGAAGTCAGATCACTGAACAATCTCATATTCAAACTACTGAGAGATGTTTTTGATAAATCAATAGATTTAAGTGAATCGCATTTTTCAAAGCAATTAACCATCGAAATCAAAGCTGATTCTATTTTGACATTTTGGAGTGAAATGCATCCGTTGAAAGCATAATGATTGATCCTTTTCAAATTTTTCGAGAATAAAATAGAGTTTAAATTGATACAAGATGAAAAAGAATTCATATTAATCTCTTCTATCGAGTCAGCCATCTTTATTGAAATTAGATCTTGGCAATTCTGAAAAGCAAACTCTTTGATTGAATGAACGGAATAGGTTATCCCACTAGATATATCAGATACAACGTTTGGTATTTCCAGATTTCCATTTTGGTTCTTCAGAGTACTCCAACTATCATATGATCCGATGAGTGTTACATTGTTTGTGTTAATAATTGTTTCGAATAGTAATCCATTTAATTCTATCCTGGCCCCGAGAAAGAATAGTAATGGCCCAATCATAAAAATTAATGTCCAAACTTGTTGAAGATTTGCCAAAAAACAATCAATTGAAATTTATCACAAATTATATTTCAAATGACTACAACAAATCTAATGGTTCTATTGAAAGGAGATCCTACAACAGATTATCTCTTTGTTGAAATCTTATGGGTTTAATGATTATAAACTTATTCCCAAAACTCTGTACTGACCGTTTATTAATGTCTTTCAAATGTCAGAACAAGGATGAGCTCATTTCAGACTTGTTAAAAAAAACCCACCTATTCAATGATAGCAACAACTTTGAAATGCTCAAAGTCTTCAATTAGTAAGTGCATCAAGTTTATGAATGAAAATGTGGGAGGATTTCCACCAAAATCTTGTATGGGAAGGCCCTCAAAGATCATAAATGAAATAAAAAGTATAATTGATGATTATACCATTATGAATCCAGCTCATTCTGATTCAGGTCTCCAAAATTTTTTGAGTGTTCAAAATAATTTAAATATTGGGGATCTACAATTAATAGGGCTAAAAAGAGCCTTAACTTTCGATGGAAGCCTCCGAAAATCAGACAATTATTATCCGAGAGACAAATCGAAAATAAAATTCAATTCGGAAGATTTATCAAAGAGAATAATATCCAGAGTCATAAAATTCTATTCTATGATGAGTCAAGAATTTCAATTCAGAATGATTCCCAATACATCTGGAGAAGAATAGGAGATGATTCGGAGTCTGTTTTTATGGATAAAGCCAAATTCCTAGTGTCAATAATGATTTGGGGTTGTATTGGATACAATTATAAATCTAATATTATTCAAATAGAAGGATCTTTGGATTCCGAAAAAAAACATTCATATACTCGATGACCACCAAATTTTTGAAGAAATAGATAAATTTAAAGGAAAAGGTAACTATTGGTTTCAGCAAGATGGGGCAACATGCCATACTTCTCAAAAAACTATAAATGAGATATCCAAAAATTGTTCAGTTTTACCAAATTGGCCTGCAAACTCACCGGATTTATCTCCAATAGAAATATTATGGGGAATTCTGAAGAGATATATCAAGATTTATAAACCCAGAACGAAAAGGGATCTTTTATATTTGGATTAGAAAAGCTTGGGACATGATTCCTTATTCCAAAATCAACAAACTTGTCCTATCATTTGAGAACCAAATAGACCACATGCTTAACAAAAATGGTTCAAGCATACAGGATGATTTAAGGAACCATCGGATTAAAGAGGTTGATGGATTTGAAGATTTAGAAGAATACCCTTGGCGACAAGATGAAGATGATTTGTTAATTGAGAAAGTTCAGGTTTTAGGTCAAAGATGGGATACAATACACCATTTCTTCATTAAAAGATCACCAATAATGATTGAGATACAATACAAAACTCTCAAAAATTTGAAAAAACTCCCTTCAATTTATTCAATTCTTCCTCAATAAACAACTTTGCTTGAAACTCAGTACCATTGAATTTTTTATTTTTGTTTTCAAAAGGAAATTCTTGAATTCAAATTTCTATTATAATTGTCTAACCTCCGACCAGTACTGACTTTTGGGAATGAGTTTACTATTGGGAAAATTTGGTAACTTGTAGGTTTTTGGGATTTCAATTCATGTGACTTTTTGAATGAAAATATAACAAAAACAGGCATGTTGAGCCACGATTACCCAGGATTTAATAATCCCTCAATTTTTTAGGTTGATCTTTTATACAACCATTTTTTGCCAAAATAAACATTTCAATTATAAATTTTTTATTTAGGCTACTCAATGGAATCACCAAGTATATATACGGAAAAAAAGTTTTCATAGAAATAAACATTTATGATAATCTTTAATTCTTTTCACTTATCCAATATCAGAACTTTTGCCTATTTTCAAGCCAGTTTTTCATCACTGTTAGCATTGTTGTGCCCTATTCAGAGGTAACAAATGGGCCA